>OCHE01000766.1_pt1 | contig 34365 bp, 23 predicted proteins | sample 1538681 | NCBI WGS metagenome assembly OCHE01 (sample SAMN04571717, study PRJEB22368) | human gut metagenome | biome: human gut; material: stool | host: Homo sapiens | place: Luxembourg | collected 2012-08-17
ATGACGCTGTTTCTCAAGCTCTGCCTCATCCGGTATATAGGCCTCATACCAGGGACCATATGGTACTTCTTCCGGTTCAAAACGTTCATGAAGGCGTATCCAGAATTCTTTTGGTCCGTAATGCTTAAAATAACGCAGTCCTTTTTTGATCGTATAAGGGTTTAATTTTTTCAGCATCCTTCCCCATTCGATATGCCCTGCCACATCTTTATTTTTACTCATATTTTATTGATACCCTCAGGTTATTTTTCTTTGTTTTTATATATAATCGGATATCATTTTATCATCCTACCCCTGTTTTTGCAAGGGCGTATGTCATTCTGCTTGAATTAAGCGCTAAAATGGGATATGATAGATTCTATTGAAACCTTAAGATAAGAAATATAATGGGAGTACAGATTTATGAAATCAAAAAGATTATATAGTGGTCTGATGGCTCTTGGGCTTGCATGTACACTGATATTCCAGACACCTGTCCTGGCAGCCGAAGAAACGGCCGAAACGCAGACCTCTTCCATTTCGACCAACAGCATCTCCGGCTGGCCACAGGGTCCGGATATCACCTCCACAGCTGCAATTATCATGGAAGACAGTACACAGACTACCGTTTATGCCAAAAACATGGACCAGGTTCTTTACCCCGGTGCTACAGTAAAAGTTATGACCACGCTTCTGACTCTGGAAAATGCACAGCTGAGCGATCAGGTTACTATGACCGCGACCGGTGTTTCCGGTGTCACGGACGGTGGTGCAAGTATTTCCGCTCAGCTGGATGAAGTCTTTACTGTAGAACAATGTCTGTATGCGATCATGCTTGCATCTGCCAATGATGTTGCTCTTCAGATTGCAGAACAGATCGGTGGTTCCGTTGACGGATTTGTTCAGATGATGAACAACCGTGCTGTCGAACTTGGATGTACCAATACCGTATTCACTAACCCTACCGGACTTCCTGACGAAAATCAGCATACAACCGCTCATGATATGGCATTGATCACAAAAGCGGCTATCGACAACGAATCTTTTCGAGCCATTGCAGAAACCACTTCCTATACGATTCCGGCCACCAATGTATCTGGCGGTGAACGTGTACTGACCAACAACTTCTCTATGCTGAACAATACAAATGCTTCTTATTATCAGTATTGTCTCGGTGGACGCGAGGGATACACAGAAGCTTCCGGAAGTACTTTGGTCTGCGGAGCAGAAAAAAACGGAGTTTCTCTGATTGCCGTTATTCTCCAGGGTGCATCCGGCACAACTGCTGCCGAAGCAGTCAGTCTTCTCAACTATGGATTTGACAACTTCCAGCTCCTTTCTCTTGGAGATAATGATTTTGATATGGCATCCGGTGGAAACGTATTTGTACCAAACGGTACTACTGCTGATGCACTTACAACACAGGATGGCGAAGTTCAGGATGGACAGTACAACCGTCAGTTTCTCTTTAATGGAACTCCGGTCGGCACTGCGGTTATGTCTGTAACTTCACCGGAAGAAGATGCTGCTGTTATTGAAGCCAGCACACAGAATCTGACAAATGCCCAGGATTATACAATCAGTCATACTTCTGTTCCATACTTTGTGATCGGCGGTATCGGACTTCTTCTGCTTCTCCTGATCCTTTTCCGCATCGTAAAGGTTGCGAAATCCTGATTCCTGTCAAACTTACGAACATGCAAGAACCGGCCACTGTCTTTTCAGACAGCAGCCGGTTCTTTTTATCTTTTATTCTCTGCTTCTCAATTATTTTACTGAATTTCTTTCAGATAACGACCAAGTGCATCTTTCCAGTCTGGCAGTCTTGTGAAACCATGTTCTTCCAGTTTTTTCTTTTCAAGACGGCTGTTTGTCGGACGTTTTGCCTTTGCCGGATATTCTGCTGAACTTACCGGAAGTACTTTTACATCCATACCTGCCTGACGGAAAATTTCTTTTGCAAAATCACACCAGGAAATGTATCCACCTTCATTTGTTGCATGATATTTACCATACTCTTCTTTTTCGAGCATATCCACCAGAAGTCTCGCAAGATCATAAGTATAAGTAGGTGTTCCGATCTGGTCATCAACAACTGTCAGGGTATCATGCGTCTTGCCAAGATTCAGCATAGTTTTGATAAAGTTCTTGCCATTAAGTCCAAATACCCATGCAATACGTACAATATAATGTTTTGGAGCATATTTTTCTACAGCAACCTCTCCATCATATTTTGCCTGTCCATAAACATTCAATGGTTTTACAACCGGATCATCCGGCTCCCACGGACGAGTTCCCTGTCCGTCAAATACGTAATCTGTACTGATATACACCATTGGAATATCAAGTTTTCCACAAATTCTGGCAATATTTTCCGTACCTTCTGCATTGACTTTGTGGCAGACTTCCTGGTTATCCTCAGCCGCATCTACTGCTGTCCATGCAGCACAATGAACAACTTTGTCCGGATGTACTTCTCCGATCACACGCTCAACAGCAGCTCTGTCTGTGATATCCATTTCATCCACATCCACACCAACGCCTTCATAGCCTCTTTTGGCCAGCTCATTCATAACATCATAACCCAGCTGTCCTTTTACACCTGTTACTAATACTTTCATGCAAAATCCTCCTATATCCGTTTCAGTGAAAAATCCTGGCTCTTTAATGTCAGATTCGGGTTGTAATATGGGTCCCCGTCACGCATGATATCCGGCCAACGTCTTTCAAAAATCTGAATTTCTTTATTAAATCGTGCTACTTTTTCCGGTGTATCCTCCAATCCTCTGGACTTGGATTCATAATGATACAGTTCTGCGTATGGATTATATACGATCAGATAACCGGCTTCTCGCAGTTTCATACAGAAATCAATGTCATTAAATGCAACTGCAAGTTCTTCTGTAAGCCCTCCGACTTTGTCAAAGGCTTCTCGCTTCACCATCATACATGCAGCAGTAACTGCACTGTAATCCTGTGCACAGATGATTCTGTGGCAGTAGCCTGTCGTTCCTCTCGGCTGCAGAACAAAACAATGCCCTGCAATTCCGCCGAAACCAATGACTACACCTGCGTGCTGAATCGTATCGTCCTCATAATACATTCTGGCACCGACAGCTCCAACATCACTGCGCATACAGTAGCCAAGCAGTTCTTCCAGACAATCCTCATTAATGATTTCCGTATCGTTATTCAGCAGAAGGAGATATTCACCTTTTGCAAAAGCAGCTCCATAATTATTAATTGCAGAATAATTGAACTCCTTATCCCAGTAAACCACATGGGCTTTTGGATTCTCTGCTTCCAGTTTTTTGTAATACTGGAAAGTAGCATCATCTGTACTGTTATTTTCAACAATGATATATTCATAATTTTTGTAAGTAGATTTCTGATCAATGGAATCCATACACCGTTTCAGATCATCAATATGATCTTTATTCGGAATAATGATGGAAATCAGTGGATCATGGTCTCTGTGAAATCTTGTCCTGTAGAGCCCCAGAAACTCTCCCTGATATACTTCTGCGTCGATACCCGTTCTTCTGTAGTGCTCTTCAATCGCACGCTTCCCGGATTCAAATGCATAAGTTTTGCTCTCCGGATTTTCCGCGGTGGATTCCTCATGACATCTCCAGTGATACAGGATCTTCGGTACATGACAGATCTCTTCCGGGCTAACAGCCTCTATACAGCGGAAAATAAAGTCATAATCCTGCGCTCCGTCAAATTCCTTACGGAGAGTTCCGACCTGTTCAATAACTTTTCTGTCAACAACAAATAAATGGCAGATGTAATTTACTGTGCACAGAAGATCCGGATTGTAGTCTGGTTTGAAATGCGGCTGGAAGAATTTATGTCCATCCATCGACATCTTATCCTCATCAGAATAAAGGACCTTTATATCTCTGTTTTTATTCAGTGCCTTCACACATTCAAACAGCGCATTTGGTGTCAGTTCATCATCATGATCTGCAAACGCAATATAATCACCCGTTGCAATCTCAATCGCAGCATTTGTATTTTCAGAAATCTGCAGTGATTCCTCATGAGACACTACTTTAATCCGCTCATCCGATGCTACAAGTGCTTCAAGCAAACCGGCGATTGGTGAATTTGCCCCACTTCCATCTGACAGACAAAGCTCCCAGTTCGGATATGTCTGCTCTTTGATCGTCTCAACCAGCTGTCGAAGATATTTTTCCTGTGTTTTATACAGCGGGATCACAATGGAAATCTTTGGCTGAAAATCAAATTTTTCTCTTCTCTGACGTTCCAGTTCCTTCGGTCCCGGAAGATGTCTGACGATCCACTTCTGATATGGAATTTCCCTGGTAGATGCCGTTCTGACCTTAGCTGCAACTTTTCCGACAAGAGCGGCACTTCCCTGTGTTTTCCAGTAACGGATTCCTTTTTTTGCATATTTTTCGATTTTTTTCCGGATCACCACCGTCTGCTGCAACGGAACCACATGCACAGATTTTGTATTTCCGGCATAAAAAACAATGTAAACAACTTTGCCTTTTAGATTTGTCAGCTCCACAAAGAATCCTGATTTGTCTTTGTTTTCCATCTGTTCCATCTCTTCATAAAGCTGTTCTACATCCACACGCTCCGTCCGAAGTACTTCCGCCTGGATTTTTTCTTTATTTTCATCAAAGATCTGGATACGTACTGGTTCTGCTGCCACTGCCCATCCCCGGACACGCAGAAATCCCTGCTGCACTTTTTCCTCTTCAATGTAAAACTGTGGTTTTCCCCTTCTTTTTTCAAGATTCTTTACTGAAATCGAAAACCAGCAAAATGTTTTTTCCGGCATCTCCGCATAAATACTAAGTTTCTGGTATCCCTCCAGAGATCCCGGAAGCTGTACAGCCGCTGTGATCCGCTCGCCCCGCATCAGGTCTGGATCTTTAAATCGTTCCAGTGCACTGACGACTTCCAGTCGCTGAATTTCTGCCTTTACCTCAGATCCGTCCAGTTTCGCACGCATTTTGGCTTCTTTGGGCCATGTGCCCTGCAGAATATAACAACATGGATCCTGCAGATGGAATCGATCCTTTGTTACCTCAAAAATTTCTCTTGCCATATAGAATTATCCTACCTCATTTCTCAGTCTTCTCTCAGGGAACAGTCTGCTTCTTTCAGTGACAGATTCGGATTATAATACGGATCTCCCTTGCTCATCTGTTCGCCCCATTTCTCTTCGAAATGTTTTGTTTCCTTTTCGAAACGGAACTGTTTTTCCGGTGTGTCTTCCATTCCCCTTGACTTGGATTCATAGTGATAAAGTTCCGCATATGGTGTAAATACAACTTTCTTTCCAGCTGCCCGCTCTTTCATGCAAAGATCAATATCATTAAATGCAACCACAAACTCTTCGTCAAAACCACCCACAGCTTCAAAATCTTCGACTTTCATAAGCATGCATGCCGCCGTTACCGCACTGATTTCCTGAACATTTACGGCTCTTCCGAAATATCCTTTGTCTTCGCATGATGCCTGGCACATGATATGTCCTGCAATTCCGCCCATCCCCAGGACAACACCTGCATGCTGGATCAGATTATCCGGATAATAAAGTTTAGCACCAACGATTGCGACATCTGGCTGCTGGCAGATCATCAACATTTCTTCGATCCATCCCGGAGTAATGACTTCTACATCATTATTCAGGAACAACAGATAACTGCCCTTTGCATCCTTTGCTGCAAAATTATTGATTGCGGCATAATTAAATCCCTCTTTCCAGGTGAGCACCCTTGCTTTTGGATAACGCCAGGAAAGATTTTTATAATACTCAAATGTTTCTGGCTTTTCGCTGTTATTTTCAACTACCAGTATCTCGTAATTTTTCCATGTTGATTTCTCATAAATGGAAGAAAGACATTTTTCAAGATCATCAATGTGGTCTTTATTTGGAATAAGGATGGAAACAAGCGGCTCACCCTGAATCTTCACATGACTGCGATACCAGCCCGGATGTTTCGTCATCTCCACTTCAGCCTCAATACCAACTCTTCTGTAATGTTCCTGAATTGCACGGCATCCGGCTTCATACGCATACGTCTTACTCTCTGGATTTGCCGCAACGGAATTCATATGACATCTCCAGTGATACAGTACTCTCGGAATATGGATTACCTGTTTTGCCTGTTCGCAGCAACGCAGGATAAAATCATAATCCTGAGAACCGTCATACTCCTGTCTCAGACCGCCTACCTGATCTACCAGGGCTTTTTTGACTGCAAAAATGTGGCAGATATAATTATTATCTCTTAAACGAAACAGGTTATAATCTGATTTAAAATGGGGTTCAAAATAAAATTCCCCATCCATACTCAGCTTGTCTTCATCTGTATAAACAATCTCCGGCCCCTGATGGTCATTGATAGCTTTGACGATTTCATATAACGCATCCGGTTCCAGCGTATCGTCGTGATCACTGAGCATCAGATATTCCCCCGTCGCCATCTCAATCGCTTTATTTGTATTAATGGAAATACCGCCATTTTCCTCCAGATGTTTGTACAGGATACGGCTGTCTTTTCCATAACGCTTCTGAATATATTCTTCTACTTTCTGATCCGGACTTCCGTCTGCCAGACAAAGCTGCCAGTTTGTGTAACTCTGTGCCCGAACAGAATCGATCAATTCCTTGAGATATGGGGTTGGAGTACAGTACAGCGGAATCACAATACTGATCAGCGGATTCTGCTCAAAATGTGTATGTCTCTGTTTTCTGAGTGTACGCCGGTCAGCTTTATGGCGTTTGAACCACTCTTCATAGTCTTCCTTGTGTTCTCCATCTTTGTCTTTATGAAAAAGGCGTCCCCAGAATCCTTTGGATTTCTGCTCTTTACGGAGTGCTTTAATATCGATTTCATAAGTCTTTGTTGTGGAATCTCCACAAAAATGAAGTACGATACGATTCCCCGGAATTTCCAGAAAAGCTGCTGAAATACTGAATCCGATCTCCTGATTTTTGTAATCATCATCGAGATGACGACGTTCCACAACATCCGGTCTGCGTCCTCTTGTGATCTTGCAGTCCAGAAGCTCCGTGTTTTCTTTGTGAACCGTCACTTCCACATTTCCTCTCTGGTCCGTTGTCCATCCCTGGATTTCCAGCATCAGTCCATAAAGTACCTCTACACGGTCAATATGAAATTCTACCAGTTTATCCTTGACCAGTTCATCCAGGTCATCACCCGCACACTCCCAAAGCAGTGTTTTTTCTTCTCCGTCCAGCAAAAGAAGTTCTAACAGATCGTATTTTCTGCGAAGTTCCAGTACCTCTGGAATCGTCACAGTAAAACCCGGAAGAAATCCTTCTGTCTCCACATCCAGAGACTGCGCCACATCCGGGCGTTCATATCTCTCGATTTCCGGTATATCGATTACTTCATAACCATCCCCAAGCAACTGAAAGATGCATTTCTTTTTTTCAGGATGCATATACCAACCTACAAGGCTCAGCACATGTCCATGTCTGTCATCGTATCTCTCTTCATCAATGCTGAAACAAAGTTTGTCCATAAATATTCCCCTATTTCTTTTTAATACTCCGGTACAGCTTCCATGCCTTTGTATTTTCCATTTCAGAAATCTGATGTTTTAGTTTCTGAATCTCTTTGTCTTTTTCTGCTGAAATCCGTGAAAAACTCATCCAGAACGCCTCCTGTGCTTCAGATTCCTTCATCACTTCAATCTCTATATAAAGTTTGCCTGTATTCTTTGGCAGACTCTCTATTACAAACTGCGGATCTCCGCCTCCAAAATAGTATCTTCCGTTTCCTATCGGAAAACCATTAGAAGAAAAATCCGCCTCTTTTCCGTTTTCAAATACAAGTTTTTTAAGAACCAGTCCCCCGGCAGCTTCCCCGGGATCCAGACGCAGTCGGCGCACATTCTGCGGAACAGTGATTCCGAAATCAATTCCATGTTTTGTCATTGGATAGATATCTGAATCCGCTTCCGAAAAGTCATTTCCTCGGTCATAAAATACCTGCAGTCTTCTCGTTGCACATGCGGCACGGATCCGGTCATAATATGCCATGATATCTACCTTGCCAGGTGAAACCTCATCATACATTTCCCGAAGAGGCACATGACCACCTTCCATATATTTCTGGAAATTACGCTCCATCTCTGCATAAATTTCCAGTTCTTCCTCTGAAATTCCGGCTTTTTTATAAAAATCAAGATCACGCAGTACAGCACGCTTGCCATCACTTTCCAGATAGTAATGGATCATTCTGTAAAGGATGAAATTGCACGGAATCGGAAAGCGGAAGGTCCATTCATAATCGATTACGGACACTCCGGAATCCTGAAGCAGAATATTAGCTGGCACAAGATCGATATTGGACATGCCGCTGCAACGACAGCTTTCACTGATTTCTGCATCACCAAAGACCTGCACGAATTCCGGTGTTTTAAAGAACATCTCTCCTTCATGGATACGACGGATCTTTTTTATATAGCTGAAAAACAGCTTCTCAAGCTCTTCTGTCTTTCCTGCCTCCAGAAGTTCGTCCAGTCTTCCTTCCAGTGTCTCTCCCTGCAGATATTCCAGACGTACTCCATCATTCTCAACTGTACAGGTATTCAGTTCCAGACCTTCTCTTCCGTAAAAGGTTCCCAGTTCCCTGGAGATTTTTTCCAGATTCTTCACATGTTCTTCAGAAGTTTTTTCTGTCGGTAACTTACGGACATATCTTCTCCCTGAAGAGTTTTCACAGATTTCCGTACGCACAGAAAATGCCGGATCTCTTTCATTGGAAAACTTTACATAAATGGTTTCTGCTTCTTTCTTTTCTTTTCCGATCAGAAGAAGAAAAGAATTGGCAAAATCCGGATACATATCATTCGCAAGAAGTGAATCATATACCGCAGATTCCTGGAAAAGCTGCAAACGCAGTCTGTCATAATTTGTTTCCAGACGATTCAGTTCTCCCTTCAAAGGAAGGCGACGGTCTGAATAAATCGTCATTGGTAATTTGTAATCTGGAAATGGATAATACCAGGATGCTTTAAGATCTCCTGCCTCTTTCAGGATTGCTGACATTTCTTTTCTGGAAAATGTCTTAACGCCACTCGTTGTCGGATAACCTTCCAGACCTTCAAAGAGAGTTCCAAAATGATCTTCCGTACATCCTGCCCAGTACTTCAGCCCCAGACGATTTTCGATTGCAAGAACGATCTTACCATCCGGTTTTAGATGTCTGGATATGATCTTAAGGAAATCCACATAAGGAGTCTCACTCTGTATATAGGCTTCTCCATATTCAAACACACCGATTAATGTAATATAATCATATTTTTCGGTAAGCGTCTTCTCGACTTCCTGAAAATTCCCCATAAGGATCTTCAGATTGTCACAGTCTCTGTGTCTCCATGCATTGATCTGGCTTCGCTTTCTTGAAAGTTCAATACAGGTAACCTTTTTGGCTTTTTTGCAAAGAGCGCCGGTCACAGCGCCACATCCGGAACCGATTTCAAGAACATTCTCTTCACCTGTAAACGGAATCCAGCTCAGTATATTTTCCCTGATATGAGAAAAATGATAGAGAATCGGCCAGCTCGCCCGCTCTGCAATAACTCCGTTCCATTGTTTTTCCCGGTAATTGCGTGCTATCTCCAGCATCTCATCCTCAATTGCACCATCTGTATACAAATCTTTGCCCGGATATAGTGTATCATCCAGAATTACCTGTCCGATTTTTTCCATTATTCCTCTCCGTACTGAATTTCTACTTTTGAATTCATATCATAAAATCCTACGGTATTCTGCGTTGAGATCACCGTAATATTACATGCATCATATAATCTGTGGAATACCGTAAAGTCTCCATCCTTATAGCCGGTACATCCAAAGGAAAGCAGATACTCACCGCCCTGCAGGAACATATCCTGTGTAAAGTTTACGGTACATATATCTCCGGCTTCAGAATGCTCAATATGCATTTTTTCAAACATCGTGTTGGTTCCTGTAATTTCTGTTCCACGAATATCCTTAAATGTATATGCCATGATCGGTTCCTGAATATTCTCATGAAATGCAACCCTCATCTTGATCGTAAAGGTTGTTCCCTTGTCGATGGTATTGGTATAACGGCCCTTTTCATCCATCACAACAAAATCTGTGATCTCAGCAAGTTTGCTGCCATATTCCAGCATATTCGGATTTACCTGGAATTTTTCACTCCAGTTTTCCTTTTTCTTTACTTCTTTTTCCACTTTCCTGGTCGGATCCTGGCCTACCAGAAGCTGCTTATACATATCTACCATCTGCTTTGGAGAACCTTCTTCCAGCTTCACACCCTTATTCAGAAGGATAACTCTGTCACAGTATCTGGAAATACTGCTCAGATCGTGGCTTACAAAAAGGATTGTCCGACCCATTTTCTTAAATTCTTCGAATTTACGATAACATTTTGCCTGAAAGAACACATCCCCTACAGAAAGTGCCTCATCAACGATCAGAATTTCAGGATCGATATTGATTGCAACGGCAAAAGCCAGACGAACGAACATACCACTGGAATATGCTTTGACCGGCTGATGTACAAAATCGCCGATGTCTGCAAAATCCAGAATATCCTGCAGTCTGGCATCAATCTCCTCTTTGGAAAAACCCATCATAGTTCCATTGAGATATACGTTCTCAATCCCGGTATACTCCATATTAAACCCGGCTCCCAGTTCCAGCAGAGCGGAAATTCTCCCATCTACTGTGACTTCTCCGCCAGTAGGATTCAATACACCGGTAATGATCTTGAGGATCGTGGATTTACCGGAACCATTTGTCCCGATAATTCCCACTGTTTCTCCTCTTTTTACATCAAAGCTGACATCCCGTAGTGCATAATGCTCTCTTACAGGAACTTTCATTCCCAGAGCCTCTTTCAACCGGTCAGACGGCTTATTATATAATTTATACATCTTATCCAGATGTTTTACCTGAATTGCAAATTCACTCATTCTACTCTCCGCTTACAGTACATCTGCAAAATGTACCTGAAGTTTTTTAAACAGTCTGGTTCCAAGCACAAATACGATCAGGGTAAATCCCCAGAAGTAAAGTGTCAGCACCGGATGCTCCCAGATTGCTACTTTGTTGATCAGAGAATCCCTGTATCCCTGCACAATATAGAATACCGGATTCAGTTTCAATATATTTGCCAGAAGTCCTCCAAGACCAAGATCATTAAAATCCCACATGATCGGGGTAACCCATACACCAACCTGGAGCATAATGTTGATGATCTGACTCAGATCTCTGAAGAATACAACCGCCGCACTTGTCATATATGTGACTGCCAGAATCAGCATAAAAATGCAGAAGCTGTAGTATACCAGTTGCAGTGCATACAGACTCGGCGGATATCCCATGCAGGTATAGATCACCAGTACGATCACAACAAAAAAACAATGTACAAATACCGCTGAAAATACTTTCACTACCGGAAGGATCCGAATGTTAAATACTACTTTTTTTACCAGATAATTATATTCCAGAAGTGCATTCGTTCCTCCGGTCAGGCCCTCCTGAATAAAGAACCAGGGGACAAGACCTGCGATCAGCCAAAGTACAAATGGAACACCTTTATCCGAACCATTGCGAAGCGCCAGTCCGAATACAAACCAGTAAACACAGATCGTTACGATCGGCTGAACAAATGCCCAGACTGTTCCAAAATAGGAACCCGCATATTTTGTTTTGAAATCATTTTTTGCCAGAGAAAACACTAATTTGCGGTTTTTGTAGATTTCCCCAGGCAGCCATGTTTCTTTTTTCAATCCTTTTTACTCCTGTTGGCAGTATATTCCTTAAAACTTTCCCATTTCTGGTCTTTGTCAGAGAGGATCAGTTCCATACCTTCCGGAATCGGCCATTCTACTCCGATATCCGGGTCATTGTATGCAAGACCGCCTTCATCATTCGGATGATAAAAATCGGTACATTTATAAGCAAATTCTGCAGAATCAGAAAGAACAACAAATCCATGAGCAAAATTCTTCGGAATAAAGAACTGTTTCTTATTCTCTGCAGAAAGAAGGACTCCATACCACTGTCCATATGTCGGGGAACCTTCTCGCAGATCGACCGCAACATCAAAAACTTCTCCGCTCACTACACGAACAAGTTTATCCTGTGGATAGTTGATCTGGAAATGAAGTCCACGAAGTACGCCTTTACGGGAACTGGACTGGTTATCCTGTACGAATTCCATATCGATTCCGGCTGCTTTGTAATCGTTGTAGTTATATGTTTCCATAAAATATCCGCGTTCATCACCGAATACTGCCGGTGTGATCACTTTCAGGCCTTCAATATGACATGTCTCTACTGTAATTTTTCCCATTTTATAATCCCTCCGCTATTTCAATCAGATATTTTCCATAAGCAGTCTTAAGAAGAGGCTGTGCCAGTTCAACAAGCTGCTCCTTTGTAATAAATCCGCGTTTGTATGCAATCTCTTCGATGCAGGAAATGTACAGTCCCTGACGTTTCTGGAATGCTGCAACAAAATCTGCTGCATCAAGCAGAGAATCATGATTTCCTGTATCCAGCCATGCAAATCCACGTCCCAGAGTCTCTACCTTCAAAGTTCCTCTTCTCAGATATTCGTTGTTGATGCTGGTGATCTCAATCTCACCACGGGCAGACGGTTTTACATTTTTGGCGATTTCTACAACATCATTATCATAGAAATACAGGCCCGGTACTGCATAGTTTGACTTCGGATGTTCCGGTTTTTCTTCAATAGAAAGAGCTTTGCCGTCCTCATCAAATTCTACAACACCATATTCTCTAGGATCTCTTACATAGTAACCGAAAATAGTCGCACCTTTTTCTTCTTCTGTGCGTCTGTAAGCATTCTGAAGGACTCTGGAAAAGCTCTGTCCGTAGAAAATATTATCTCCAAGTACCAGGGCAACTGCATCATTGCCAATGAAATCTGCACCGATGATAAATGCATCTGCCAGTCCTCTCGGCTGTTCCTGTACTGCATATTCAAATCTCATTCCAAGCTGGCTTCCATCTCCCAGAAGCTCACGGAAAACCGGAAGATCTCTTGGTGTAGAAATGATCAGAACCTCACGGATTCCGGCAAGCATCAGCGTAGACAATGGATAATAGATCATCGGTTTGTCATAAACCGGCATGATCTGTTTGGAAATTGCCTTTGTTAATGGATATAATCTGGTTCCTGAACCACCTGCTAAAATAATACCTTTCATTATGTTTCCTCCTTTATTTCAAGTTCTTTATTTATTTTCATCCATTCTTTATATGAAGTGCGATCAATAATGCGATCAGGATCACTGCCATGACTCCCATTGCGATCAGAAGAGCTTTCATCATACCGGATAATCCCTCGGTACGGATCTCCTGAATCTGCTCGGACATGGATTTCTGTCCAGTCTGAACCTCTGCCTGAGAATCATTTTCCGTCGTCTCCAGCGAATCTGTCACAGTTTCAGCCGCCTCTGTTTCTGAAGGTTCTGCTGCTGTTTCAGCTGTCTCTTCCACGGCCGGAGTTTCTGTCGGCTGTGCTTCTGCCACATAGCCGACAAACTGTCCACTATAGTAATATCTGGTCAACGTCTTACCATTTCGCTCTGCTGTATCGGTTGTCAGATCATTAACCGTAACACCTTTTGGCACTGTCATTGCTGTTCCGTCCACATCGATCGTATCAAAATTATCAAATGCATAATTAAATAATGATGTACTGTCCGTACAGTTGATTCCAAGATCTGCCGCACGCATGGTAACTGCTATATACGTACGTCCGTTTCGTTCGGCAGCTGTCACAAGTGTATGCTGTGCATCCGTTGAAAATCCGGTCTTACCGCCTATGCAGTCTGCATAATAAAGATTGGACTCTTTTGCCATGAGCGGCATATGCGTATGCATAACCCTTGCTTCGCTTAAATTCGTTGCCGGGATCTTATAATTCGAACATTTCATCACCTGACGGAAACGTTTATTTCGAAGGCATGCACGCATAATCTTTGCCAGGTCATGAGCACTGGAATAATGATTTTCATCCGGCAGCCCACTGGCATTGGCAAAATGTGTATGTGTACATCCAAGTTCTTTTGCCTTCTGGTTCATCATTTCAACAAAATTTGCTTCTGTCCCACCTACCGTCTCAGCAATCTGTGCACAGACTTCATTGGCTGATTTAATATATGCAGCCATCCAGCAGTCCTTCATCGTCATCGTTTCACCAAGCTGTGCGTTGATGTTACTGCTGTCCCAGGTGACATCTCTGATTCCTGTTTCTGTAAAAGTAACAATATCCTTTGGGGAACTATTCTCGATCGCAACCAACAGCGTCATGATCTTTGTCGTGCTGGCAGGATAACGATATTCGTCCATTCCTTTGTCATACAAAACCGCTCCCGTATCTGCATCGATCAGAACTGCGGTTTCTGACGTGACAGCAGGAGCTGCCGGCCAGCCTGCAATGCTGTCACTCGCTACCGGTGCAGGAGTTCCATTGGCAGTTACGGTTGCTGCCTGTGCTGTCGCAGAAGACACCAGGATCACTGCCGCACCAACACCAGCCGCAATCCGGTATATTCCTTTGTTCATCTATTTACCTCCATTGTCATAAACTGTTATCTTATGTAGCCTGTCAGATTCTGCTTTTTAGAGCTAGACATATCTCATATTATTTTCTCACAATCGCTCTGTAAATTCAATGCCTATTTTCGCTAAAATCTTTTTCCATATCTCTGTGCATAAAAAACGCTGTACAGATCAGGAGAATTCCTGAAATATACAGCGTTTCTGATCTCATCTTTTATGAGATATTATTTTGTTTTATACATTGCTTCGTAATATTTCTGATAGTCACCACTGGTAACATTTTTCATCCAGTCTTCATGCTCAAAGAACCACTGGATTGTCAGACGGATACCATCTTCGAAACAGGTTTCCGGATACCAGCCAACTTCCTCTTTGATCTTGTCCGGTGCGATCGCATAACGACGGTCATGTCCCTTACGATCTTCTACATATGTGATCAGGTTCTCACTGACAAGTTCTTTACGAGAATCCCCTTCCGGGAGCATCTCCTGCAGAGTATCCAGAATGATATGGATGATCTGAATGTTCTGTTTTTCGTTGTGACCACCGATATTATATGTCTCGAAAAGTCTTCCCTTTTCCTGTACCATATCGATTCCTTTTGCATGATCCATAACATAAAGCCAGTCACGAACATTTTTTCCATCTCCGTATACCGGAAGTTTCTTTCCCTGAAGTGCATTGTTGATGATCAGCGGAATCAGTTTTTCCGGGAACTGGTATGGACCATAGTTATTACTGCAGTTTGTGATATTTGCCGGGAATTTGTAAGTATCCATGTAGGATTTTACCAACATATCAGAGGATGCTTTACTTGCAGAATACGGACTGTGCGGATCATATGGAGTTGTCTCATAGAAAAATCCGCCGTCCTCTTCCAGAGATCCATATACCTCATCCGTTGATACATGCAGGAATTTTTTGTCCGGTTTGAATGTTCCGTCCGGAAGTTCCCATGCAGATTTTGCTGCATTCAGCATAACCAGAGTTCCAAGTACGTTTGTCTTAACAAAAACTTCCGGATTACGGATACTTCTGTCTACATGACTCTCTGCTGCAAAATGAACGACTCTGTCAATGTCATTTTCATCAAAGATCTTCATGATTGCCTCGCTGTCACAAATATCAGCTTTCACAAATGTGTAATTTTCACGGTCTTCAATATCTTTCAGATTTTCAAGATTTCCTGCATAAGTCAATTTATCTACATTGATAATACGGATCTCGTTGTCATATTTTTTAAACATATAATGAATATAGTTGGATCCGATAAATCCTGCACCACCAGTTACAAGGTATGTTCTCATTATTTTACTTTCCTCCTGAAAAGCGCCCTCCATTTGGGAGAGCGCTGTATTTTATTATTTACTTACAAGCCGGGTCCGTCGGGTCAAAGTTCTTGCTGCCTCTTAAAGGTGTGAGTGCTTTTCTGCCCAGAGGTCCTTTGAGTGCTTCATTGGATGTATATGTGCCATCAAAGATATGGATCTTGGAACCATTGCAGTTGTCCCAAACCCATTTTGCATCAGCTACACAGGCACGGATGCATCCGTGAGATGCCGGATTTCCAAGTCTCAGGTATTCTCCAACCGGAAGATTATAACTGTTTGCCTGACCACATGCTACGGAATGAACAAAAATACCATTCACAACATGTGTTCCATACTGTCCCCAGGATGGTCCCATCAGTTCCTGCCAGCGTCCTGCTCTGTGCATTGTCCATGTACCGGTAGGTGTCTCTGTACCGGCTTTACCAACAGAAACGCGGATTGTTTTGATCGGAATTCTCATGGTGCTGTCTGTGTAAACAGTCAGCACTCCGTTCACACGATCACAGGTCAGATAATAGCTGCTGCGTCTGAACTCATTTGTTCTGTCGTTGACTCTGTATCCTCTGCTGTCAAATCTGTACTGCATACCATTGATCCATCTGGTTGTATTCTTGACATATTTACCAGTCTTCGGATCGATATAACGTACATAGTTTCTGTTGTTATTTACAACAACCCAGCCAGCCTCAATGAAACGGCCTCTGCCATCCAGGCTTCCGTAAGTTCCATTGTGTTCTACACCGGTTTTATTTGTTACAGCTGTCAGATTCTTGAAATAGAAGTAATAGAATCTTCCGTCTGTCTTGATACGTTTCCAGCCATTTTCTGCAAGTACACCGCTTTTAGAAGCATAATAGTATCTGCCATTATACTTAACCCATTTGCTTTTGTATACTTTACCTCTATATGATTTGGAACTGGATCTCTGGAAGAAGTAATATTTACCATTAATTTTGGTAACACCACTTGCCATACGTCCGTCTGCGAGATAATATCTTCCGCTCTTCCAGCAGTTTATAAAAGAGTTACCTTTGGAAGAGAAATAGAACCATCCGACAAATTTACCATTGACAGTAACTTTCTTGATTCCCTTCTGTTCCTGAACACGTCCTGCTACTTTTCCGAAATAATAATAGCGGTTTCCTGCTCCGGAAAGTTTCACCCAACGCTTTTTCCAGGTAGCGCGACGTCCGTTGCCGGTGAAATAGTATCTGTATTTACCGTATTTGATCAGTTTATTTCTGTATGCAACACCATTACCGTCAGCCATATAATAATATCTGTCAGCACCCTTGACTGGTTTTCTGTTTCTGATCAGGTAACCATTTGCATCCAGCAGATAAAGATTGTCGCTGTTACTCAGAAGCTTGTATGCTCCGATTCCTTTTTTCTGGTAATATCCGTTTGCATTAAAATAACGCCACTGTGTACCCTTATTGGTACTCTTTCCAAACCATCCATTGACTGCCATCTTACCAGGAATATCTCCTGCAGATGCTGCCGGCTGGAAATAGCAGATGCCTCCACTGATCTTCTGGTCTCCTACGTATGGCTTACCACCATTCAGAAGATAGTAAGAAGCTCCATTGATACTGTAAATCTTGTTTGCTTCAAGATTTACCTGTTTACCATTATCATGACCATAATAGTTAAATGCTCCCTGACCTGCATCCCAGATCCATGTATCGGAAATTGCCTGACCGAGCTGAGAATTATAAGGCGTCTTCATATTTGCAGAAAGCGCATTCACAATCTGAACATCGCCTTCTGTACGGAAATAATAGAAATCATTTCCAACAGTATTTCTTCCTGTCAGAAGATATCCATCTTTATCAAATGCATAATATCCTGAAGCCAGAACACTGTTATTAACATTCAATGTTGTAATCTTTACCAGGCCATCTGCTGATGTATAATAAGCACTTGCACCTGCTTCCTCTGCCTGCTGTTCATCTGCAGCCGGCTGTGTCTCATCTGTCTGCTGTGTTTCTACTGCTGTCTCAACAGCTGCCTGTGATTCATCTACTACAGCTTCTGTAGTTTCTGCAGTTGTATCAACAGCCGCCTGTGATTCATCTGCTACAGCTTCTGTAGTTTCTGCTGCTGTATCAACAGCTGCATTCTCATCAGTTCCTGCTGCTTCTGCAGTTTCTTCTGTTCCGACAGCTGCTGCAGTTTCCTGTATTCTGGAAGGTGAGTACTTTTCCAGTTTCCATTTGCCATTTACAAATTTCCATCTTGTATACTCAAGGGAAGCTACTTTACCATTAGCATCAGATGATTCATTTGCTTTACCAGCTTCTTCTGCAGTTTCTTCTGTCACTGCCGGAGCCTCATCCTCTGCCTCTTCAGTCACAACCTCTTCCTCACCGGAACTGAAATCAACATCTGCCTGATTTTCCGTATCTGCCGGAACGCTATCTTCTGCCTGATCTGCATCATCTGCTGCCGCATCTGAATCGATATCGACTGCAGAATCATCTACTACTGCGGAATCATCTACTACTGCAGAACCATCGTTCTCGTCCGCAACGGACGCTTCATCAGATTCCGTTTCCTCTGCTGCTGACACCTCAGAAGAAAATTCGGCTGCACTGACAATACTTGCTTCTGCACCGGTAGATGCGCACATTGCAAGGCTCAACATTACTGCCACAACTTGTTTTTTCACGACTACTCCTCCTTAAACTTCTTTACATATGTTTCTATTCACCAAGACCACTGCTGATCGCATCGGTCAAAGCTTTCAATGCTTCCTGTTCGTCTGCCCCTTCGCAGACCAGTTCAATTTCATCTCCGCATTTTACACATGCTCCCAGTACACTCAATACACTCTTCGCGTTTGCTGTACCGCCTTCAAAAGTGAATGTGATCGCGGAACTGTATTTTATAGCTTCATTACACAATATACCAGCCGGGCGCAAATGAAGTCCCGATGGATTATTGACTGTTATCTTCTGACTTACCATTCTGAAATCTCCTGTTAATTGCTTTCATCTGCTGTAGAAATTTTGGAAATCTCCACCCCTGTCGTTACTTCGTCTACCAGCTCATATCCCTTCGGTATTTCTATGCTGACAGGCACTTCATAACTTCCTTCGCTCATTCCCTTAAGATCTATTGACGCTTTAATATCGCCTTCTGTGAGATCTGCAAGATCATCGGAAGTTTTCTTAACACGAATTTCTATCTTTGCAGTATCAAATGAAACCTGCATTCCCTCAGGTGAATCATTCACAATTATATTCTTTGTCGGAACCTCACATACATTGCTTCCCTCCGGAAGAATATTTACTCTGACAAATACATCTTCACTGGAATCGCTGGTAAGCTTCAGGCCATCCGGAAGATAATCTGAAATATTGATTTTCTCTTCAAAATCACTGTTTCGATCCGAAATATCCGCCACAGAACCCGGCAGCCAGATCGTATTATTCTGCTCTTTCAGTGCTGCCAGTGCATCTTCACTTCCGGCAATACTGATCACATTCGGTGTTGTCATAATACTCTCCACCTGATATCCTGCTGCCGGAGTACCGGAATACTCTGCACTGATTCTGACATTCGACTGAACTTTCCATAATTTTGCAGTTACATATACTTTCGAAACATTCAGATAACCCATGTCTGTATCGGTAAATTCCTCACCGTTCTTATCAATGATCTTGACATCGGTCTCCTGAGTCACATCTTCCATTGCTCCATCTACATCGATGGAAGCATTTACCTTATCTATTTTATTGATCAGAGACACCGGACCTGTAATTTTGATTTTCTCCGGATTGGAAGTCAGCTCTCCAATTTCATAGCCCCTGTCAGGTTTTGTGTTGTTTGTATTCACATTTACTACAAACTCCTGTGTATCTTTATCCTCCAGATGAAGGCTCATATTCTGCGGACTCACTTCAATATTGTCTGCTGAAATCCGCCCACAGGATACAGTAATCGGAACCATGACCGGATCTGTTTTCAGGCTCACCGCCTGCTGAAGATCCGCAACTGCACGAATATCATTGAGTGTGATCCTGTCCAGGATCTTTCTCTGAGCTTTGATCGTCACACGGATGGGAACCTGTTCTTCATCCTGCATACACATTTTTCCGTCTGCATCGATATATGCCTCATTCAGCAATTCCACATCTGACACAATGAATGACTTTGTACTGATCGGATTGTTTATATTGACAACCAGAAGCCATACCAGAATAGCAATTGCAAGAGACAGAATTTTCAAAGAAAGATTATTTCCTATTTTTTTCTTCATGTTTCACTCTTCCCTTCAACAACTGTCTCAGTTTGTTGTTATCTACAATTTTCTTATTCTGTGCTTTTTCCAGTACTTCACGAAGCTGACTGCTGCTGATATTTCTCAACAGCCGACCGTTCTGTGCCACAGAAACCTGTCCTGTTTCCTCTGAAACAATGATCGTAACAGAATCTGTCACTTCACTGATTCCAACACCTGCACGATGTCTGGTTCCAAGCTGTTTACTCAGTTCCATATTGTCAGACAGTGGAAGATAACAGGTTGCAGCAACAATACGATTTCCTCTTACGATCACTGCACCGTCATGGAGTGGTGTATTGTGTTCAAAAATATTGATCAGCAGCTGACTGGTCAAAAGAGCATCCACATTGATTCCCGTTCTGACATATTCATCAAGTCTGATCTCCTGTTCGATCACGATCAGTGCGCCTGTCTTAACCTCAGCCATATCAAAACATGCTTTGATCAGTTCATTGACCGTCTTATCTGTAAATCTTTCTTTTACTTCTTTGCCGGAATCAAAAGGAAAAATGGATGCCATGATTTTTTTCTGTCCCAGCTGTTCCACGACCTTTCGCAATTCAGGTTGAAATATTACAACGATCGCCGTGATCAGTGCACTGGCCAGTTTTGATACGATCCACAGGATCGTATTCATCTTAAATATATAAGCAATAATAAGAAATGCGCCAATGACCAGAAGTCCCTTAAGCAGAGTATATGCGCGTGTAAATTTGATCCACACCATGAACTGATATACAAAAAATGTAATCAGGATTATTTCAATGATATCGATAATACTGACAGACGGCAGATTGATATCTGATAAATATCTTGCCAGTATGTCTGTAATATTCCGCATAAACTCTCCTCTCCTTCTGTTGCTGTTGTCAGGTTACTTTTGCCGGATCACAAATCCTTCAGGGATTCCTCCAGCTTTTTCTCAAAATCAATATCATCTATATCAGCCTTCTGTACTACAGACGCCGCTTCTGTTTCCTGAACTCTTTTTTTCTTTTTCGGTGGCTCTTCCCCCTGAAAAAGAGGGGTGGAATAATTTACCACGCGCTCTGCCGATTTTCGTTCTTCTCTTGCAGATTCTCCGTTGATCTTTTTGATACTTCTTTCAGAAGTAGCAACCAGTGCCTTCGGAACAGCCTTCACATAATAATAGTAATCGTCATCTTCATATTCCAGACGTTCCGTTCTTGTATAGTCTCCACCAAACACAAAGAACTCCAGTATGATTCCAACCAGTACCGCAACCACAGTATAAATGATCAGTGAAAATACGGAAATTGAAATTCCAAGACTCATACTTCCTGCCAGCATGATCACAATATAGATCACTCCACCGGCAACAATTGCAATTCTCCATGCATAATCAAACATGCGGGTACGAATCAGATTCACAGCAAGAACCACTACAATAAAAGCAATCAGTGTAAGCCACATTTCACCATTCTTCATAAGGCTGTCTGACAGAAGTGTCAGTTTACCGACAATGTCTGAGTCCATGCCAAGAAGAGCCTGCGACTGTATACGTACTGTACGGACAAAATAATAGATGATCACGCCGCCAGCTGCCGGAAGTGCTGATACCGCACTGCTGAGAAGTCCGCATCCGATTGGAAGCAGCACCGGAATATCAAATGCAAATGCGAGTGGTGTAAACACAAGCACGATATTTTTACCGCTGCTGAAACGCAGGAAAAGGATCATCATGAACAGAATCAGTATCAGAAGAAAAGCTGCCACTTCGATTCCAAGTGCATAACAATGTCCCACCATCAGTGCAAATCCTGCGAAGATCATCATTCCGGATGGAAGAATACAGCAGATCAGCGATAAGATCAATACAACAAAAATATTATCCAGTGCAGTCATATATCCCATGTTGGTATTGATCCAGATGAAATAAACCAGTGCAAGGACAAATTTCAATAAAGGAAGCAGGTACATTTCGTACTGTGCATAAATTCCTTTTATTTTCTGTTTGAATTCCAGTAATGCTGTCATTTACGATACCCTCCTGCGTTTCCTCTGCCGGAAGATTTTTTTTCTTCTCTGGCATAAATCTTATTCAGTTCAGTAAGCTGACTGTAGTATTCTCTGACACTCTTTTTTGCCCGATAATACTGAACCGAGTACTGTATATACGTCAGGACTGAATATGCCACAAGTACGATCAGATAGCCGATCACAATATATACACCGAGCATTATCAGATTCATTTTGTGTATATTCTCCAGAAGATATTCTCCAAAATAAACCGCTACAGCTGCAACGATCAGACAATATCCAATTGTGACCAGAAAAAAATTCTTGATCAGTGCCAGCCCTATATAATCGCTTCGGTAATACTTGCTGACCGGCAGATATTTTCTGCCCTTGCCCTGCTCATACATGGCAAGTTTTGTCATAATCTTAACCTTCTCTTCGTTGATCATATCCTGCTCCTCACAATCATTGTTACTGTACACAGTAACTTGTTCAAACCATATTTCCTGAAAATACCAGAAATAATCATACATGGACTAATTGTATCATATATCCCGAATCATGAAAAGTATTTTTTCCGCTTCCGTCCAACCTTCGTTCAAAGATGTACCCATTCAGATGTTTCCCGTACACAAAGTTACAAAAAATACGGCTTTCGCTCCATTTTCCAGCAGACATTCTGCCATGGCTTCCACTGTACTCCCTGTCGTATACACATCATCGACCACAAGAATTCTCAGGCCTGTTACCGGCCCTGCTGCCTGAAACGCATTTCTGAGATTTTTCTTTCGCTCTTCAGCGTCCAGTTTTTTCTGTGACCGTGTTTCCCTGGACTTATAAATAACATCTTCCGCAACCGGAATTCCAAGGATTTTCCCAATGCGCTCTGCCAGATCGGCCGCCTGGTTAAACCCTCTCATTCTCTTTTTGCGCCTGTGAAGCGGCACCGGAATGATTACGTCCGGTCTCCAGCTTTTTATATCTCTTCCCACATATCTGCACATCGATTCCGCATAATATTTCCCATATTCACGGCTCCCGTAATATTTATACCGAAGAAGAGAATTCTTCATCTGCGCATTATACAGAAACACACTTCTTCCACGAATAAATTTCCGTTCTCTGTGCCGACATTCACTACAATATTCTTCCGTCTCATTTACCGGTTTTCCACATTTCATGCAATAATATTCTGAAACAGGGTGAAAAATCGATTCGCACTGCGGACAGATACTTCTTTGTTTATCCTCCAGAATACCGCCGCATGCAGGACATCTGGGAGGGTACAGTACATCCAGACATTTTTCTTTTATTTTTTTCAAAGAAAGCCTTTCTCCCCGATGATATGCTCTCTTTTCCTGTTATCGAGTTCTTTTGCAGAGATTTATTCGGTTTCCTGAATGCGCTGATCCAGCGAGCTGTATCTTCTCTGCTGCTTCTCATTTCGGATCATATCACGGAAAGTCTCCTCACTTCCCACAACAGTAACGCATTTTCTCGCACGTGTTACTGCTGTATAAAGAAGATTTCTGTTCATCAGCATTCTCGGACCGGAAAGCAGTGGAATGATCACTGCCGGATATTCTGATCCCTGTGATTTATGTATGGTTACTGCATAAGCAAGTTCCAGTTCATCCAGCTGTTTAAATGAATATTCCGCCCATCGGCCATCTTCAAACTCAACTTCTGCTGTTTCTGCAAATTCATTGATTGTTTTGATGATGCCGGTGTCCCCATTAAAAACTCCAACACCTTTTTCGATCGGTATTCCATATCTTCCGCGGATTTCCCATTCCAGCTGATAATTATTGCGAACCTGCATGACCTTATCACCCTCACGGAAAAGTCCCTGTCCTATTTCTTTCTCTTTCTTGGAAGCGTCCGGCGGATTCAGGTATCTCTGCAGGATCTGATTCAGACGTTCCACACCGAGAAGTCCTTTTCGCATTGGTGTCAGAACCTGGATTTCAAACGGTTTTGCTTCCACATATTTGGGAAGTTTTTCCTGAATCAGTGCAATCACTACGCGAATGATGATATCCGCATCGTATCTTTTGAGAAAAAAGAAATCCCGGCTCTTGTTATTGATTTCCACCTGCTCACCTTTATTGATCTTATGTGCATTCACAACAATGTCACTCTCTGATGCCTGTCGGAAGATTTTCTTCAGTTCAACTACCGGAAACTGTCCACTTCGGATAATATCGCGAAGTACATTTCCCGGTCCCACACTTGGAAGCTGATTTTCATCTCCTACCAGGATCAGTCTCGTTCCTGCCGTAACTGCCATAAGAAGCGAATGGATGAGATGTATATCCACCATCGACATCTCATCAATGATAATGACATCCGTTTCCAGAGGATTTTCTGCATTTCGCTCAAAATGAATGGGCTGGCCTTCTCTGTCATCTTCTGGCATTCCCGAAAGTTCGAGAAGGCGATGGATCGTCTGTGCCTCATAGCCGGTAGCCTCTGTCATACGTTTCGCTGCCCTTCCGGTTGGAGCCGCCAGCCTGATCTCTGCACCTTCGCCCTCAAAATATCGGATGATCGCATTGATTGTCGTTGTTTTTCCGGTACCGGGACCGCCGGTGAGAATAAGCAGGCCATGCCCGGCAGCTTCCTGCACTGCTTTTTTCTGCATTTCATCCAAAACCGTTCCCGTTTCTTTCTCTATCTGGACAATTCTTCGTTCCACTATTTTCTCATCTTCCGGGCAGAAAATATCAAGTTCCCGAAGCATTCTTGCCGTATTTAACTCCAGATAATAATATTGAGCCGGATAGATCAGTATCTGATCTCCTTGTTCCTTCTGAACGATCTTACGGTCCATCGCCAGATCGACCAGATGCTTCTCCATATAAGAAGAATCTACACCGAGCAGTTCTGCTGCACGCTGAAAGAGCTCGTCTTTCGGAAGATATACATGTCCCTCCCCGGTTGCCTGCAGAAGAGTATATACCATTCCACTTTTTATTCTGTAATCTGAATCTGTATGAATTCCAATGCGATAGGCAATCTCATCTGCAATTTTGAATCCCACACCACTGATATCATCTGCAAGTCTATACGGGTTTTCCTGCAAAACACTGTAAACAGAGTCTCCATACTTCTGGTAGATTTTGGCACCAAGGTTCAGTGAAATCCCATATTTCTGCAAAAACATCATTGCCTTCCGCATATCGGACTTTTCCGCGATCTGCATGGCAATCTCTCTTGCCTTTTTTTCACTGATTCCCTTAACTTCAGACAGTCTTTCAGGCTCATTTTCTACTATCTGAAACGTATCATCTCCAAAATGACGTACGATCCTTCCCGCCAGCGCCGCGCCAATTCCTTTAATCGCACCCGAACCGAGGTATCTTTCCATAGCCAGTGCATCTTCCGGCATTTTTTCAGTCAGCCGCACTGCCTGAAACTGCTTTCCATAAACCGGATGCTGTGTAAAATTCCCCTCCAGTTCTACAGATGCTCCCTGTGTGACCACCGGAAAACTTCCAACGCAGGTCAGCTCATCTTCCTCGCTGACCCCTTTTAATACCATAACCGTATATCCATTATCTTCATTTCGAAAAATAATATGATCAATATATCCTGTAATGCTCTCGCTCATTTCTTCCTCTTTCTTCCGGCCCCAAAATTGCTACTGTTTTTCAGCCTTATAACAGCAAAACCAGGATATCTATGATCTATCATAAATATTCCTGGCTCCTGTCTGCAGTTATTAAGATTCCATACGGCTCATTATCTCTGCATATTTGCCGGTTCCAACAGCTACCACATGCATCGCATTCTGAACAGTCAGAGTATTTACCCCTGTCCTCTGCTCGATCAGTGCATCCATTCCCCGAAGCAGTGCTCCTCCGCCCGCCAGGACAATTCCTCTGTCCACAATATCAGCGGCCAGTTCCGGCGGTGTCTTTTCCAGCACTCCATGGACTGCTTCTACGATCTGTCCTGTCGCATCTTTCAGTGCCTCACGGATTTCTTCGGAAGTCAGTTTTACTTTTTTCGGAAGTCCTGTAAGTACATTTCGTCCTTTTACTTCCATCACCTGTGGATTCGCCTCTTCGATAGCTGTGCCGATTTTTATTTTGATTGCTTCTGCAGTATCCGATCCGATAAACAAACTGTGCGTCTTTCGTATATAACTCATGATTGCCTGGTCAAACGCATCTCCCGCAACCTTGATCGTTGATGACACAACAACACCGCCAATCGAAATAACAGCAATATCCGTTGTGCCGCCACCAATATCCACGATCAGATTGCCAAAAGGCTTGGTAATATCCACACCGGCACCGATTGCAGCAGCGATTGGTTCTTCAACCAGAAACACTTCTCTCGCTCCTGCCTGATAAGTTGCTTCTTCCACTGCCTTACGTTCAATCTCCGTGATACCACTCGGCACACACACGCTGATCCGTGGTTTGCGGAACGCCCGCCGCCCCATCGCCTTGGCGATAAAATATTTCAACATTTTTTCCATAACGACAAAATCTATGATCATTCCCTGACGAATCGGACAGATTACTTCCATATTGGAAGTAACATGCCCAGCCATCTGCCGGGCTTCTTCACCAATTGCTTTGATCTTCTCTGTATCTTTATCATATACTACTACAGATGGTTCGCTCAAAACAAGGCCTCTGCCCGTAGAATATACCAGACTGTTTGTCGTTCCCAGATCTATTCCTATATCATTTGCAGGCATAAGATCTCCCTTCCATATGCTTCCTGTAAAAATCTGATATTCTTTCGTTATACATATAATCACGCTTATTATAAACAACTTTTCAGCAATTGAAAAGTCCCTTATTCATAACAAAACACTTGCGGATATTAACACGCACAATAACCGGCCGTTTACTTTAAATATTTTGCCACATACTGGCCTGTATAGGAATCCGGGCAGACAGCAATTTCTTCCGGTGTACCTGTTGCAATAACAGTACCTCCACGTTCACCGCCTTCCGGTCCCATATCTATGATATAATCTGCAGTTTTGATCACGTCCAGATTATGCTCGATGACTACAACTGTATTGCCGCCCTCTGTCAGGCGCTGCAGGATCTCAACAAGCTTATGAACATCCGCAAAGTGAAGTCCTGTCGTCGGCTCATCCAGAATATAAATGGTACGACCGGTACTGCGTTTGCTGAGTTCAGTCGCAAGCTTGATTCTCTGCGCTTCTCCACCCGAAAGTTCGGTAGATGGCTGTCCAAGACGGATATAAGAAAGTCCTACATCATAGAGTGTCTGAATCTTTCTCTTAATGGAAGGAATGTTCTCGAAGAAAGCAAGAGCCTCTTCCACCGTCATATTCAAAACATCGTAAATACTCTTATCTTTGTATTTTACTTCCAGTGTCTCACGGTTATATCGTTTGCCTTTGCAGACTTCACATGGTACATAAACATCTGCAAGGAAATGCATCTCAATCTTGATGATACCATCACCACTGCAGGCTTCGCAGCGTCCGCCTTTGACATTAAAACTGAAACGTCCTTTCTTATAGCCACGTGCTTTGGCATCAGCTGTAGATGCAAACAGATCACGGATCTGATCAAACACACCTGTATAGGTTGCAGGATTGGAACGCGGTGTACGTCCGATCGGTGACTGATCGATACTGATTACCTTATCCAGCTGATCCAGTCCCTGAATTTCTTTATGTTTCCCCGGAATCACTCTAGCTCTGTTGAGGTCTCGCGCAAGCGTCTTATACAAAACTTCATTGATCAGGGAACTTTTGCCAGAACCGCTGACTCCCGTCACCGCAGTCATAATGCCAAGCGGCACATCTACATTTACCTGTTTCAGATTGTTTTCTGCTGCTCCACGGATTTTCAGCCAGCCGGTCGGTTGTTTACGTTCTGTCGGTACCGGAATTTTGCAACGTCCGCTCAGGTAAGCACCTGTAATTGAACGTTCATTCTTCATCAGCGTCTCTGCCGTACCAATTTCCACCAGTTCTCCACCATGTTCTCCGGCTCCCGGACCGATATCCACAACACAGTCCGCTGCGCGCATGGTATCCTCATCATGTTCAACCACAATCAGACTGTTACCCAGATCACGAAGACGCATCAGTGCACGAAGAAGCTTATCATTATCTCTCTGATGAAGTCCGATACTCGGTTCATCCAGAATATAAGCGACTCCCACCAGTCCGGAACCAATCTGTGTTGCCAGACGGATTCTCTGTGCTTCCCCACCGGACAGCGTCGCTGTTGCACGGCTCAGAGACAGATAATCCAAACCTACCTCAGACAGAAAACCAACTCTTGCACGGATTTCTTTCAGAATCTGCTTACCGATCAGTTCCTGCTGTTCAGTAAGTTTCAGCTCACTCATAAATTTCTTCAGATTTTCTATAGAAAGAGAAGTCACTTCATAAATATTGCGATCTCCTACCGTCACCGCCAGAGATTCTTTTTTTAATCGCTGGCCTTTGCAGGTCTTACACGGTGTGATCCGCATAAACGACTCATACTCCTGTTTCATCGCATCGGATCCTGTTTCGCGGTATCGCTGTTCCACATTTTTGATCAGACCCGGGAAAGCAACGTCATAAACGCCTTCTCCACGCTGACCTTTATAATATACTTTGACAGCATGTCCATTTGTACCATGGATCAGAACATTCTTAACATCATCCGGATAATCCTGGAACGGAGTATCCAGGCTGAAATGGTATTCTTTCGCCAGTGCATCAAGGATTGCTCTTGTAAAACTGCCCTTATCTGTACAGGACTGCCAGCCCATGACCACAATAGCTCCCTGGGAAATACTCAGAGATTTATCCGGAATCATCAGATCAATATCAAATTCCATCTTATATCCCAGACCAAAACAATCCGGGCAGGCTCCAAACGGATTATTAAACGAAAAGCTTCTCGGCTCGATCTCATCAATACTGATCTGACAATCCGGGCAGGCAAAGCTCTGACTGAATGTCTTCACAGTACCATCCATCGTATCTACCATAAGCAATCCATCCGAAAGATTCAGAACTGTCTCAATGGAATCAGACAATCGTTTCTCAATTCCCGGTTTTACTACCAGACGGTCTACGATAATTTCTATATTATGTTTGATGTTTTTATCCAGTTTAATTTCTTCAGACAGCTCATACAGATTGCCATCAATCTGTACACGTACATAACCGCTGCGTTTCGCCTGATCCAGAAGCTTTGCATGTGTTCCCTTTCGACCACGAACTACCGGTGCCAGAAGCTGCAGCTTTGTTCTTTCAGGAAGTGCCATAATATGATCAACCATCTGATCGACTGTCTGCTTTTTGATTTCCTTTCCGCACTTCGGACAATGCGGAATACCAATACGTGCATAAAGAAGTCGGAAATAGTCATAAATTTCTGTAACTGTTCCAACCGTTGAACGCGGATTGCGGTTGGTAGATTTCTGATCGATGGAAATTGCCGGTGGCAGTCCTTCGATCGACTCTACATCCGGTTTCTCCATCTGGCCCAGAAACTGCCTTGCATAAGATGACAGAGATTCCATATAACGTCTCTGCCCCTCTGCATAGATCGTATCAAATGCCAGAGAAGACTTTCCTGATCCGCTGACTCCCGTCAGAACCACAAATTCATCTCTCGGAATATCCACACTCAGATTCTTGAGATTGTTGACATTTGCTCCTCGAATCTTAATAAACTTTTTTCCAGTTGTTCGTTCAGACATCTTTTCTCCTCTTATCCGCTGCATGTTCGCACTTATTCTTCATCCAACAGAAGCTCTGCCAGGATATGATTGCTCACATGAATTCCTTTTCTTGTAAATCTCCAGTTCGCACCAGTCTTCTCCAGGAATCCGGTCTCTTTATATTTTTGCAGGACAGAACCATAAATATTCTCAAGCTTCTGTCCGAAATTCTGTTCAAAATCGATCTCTGAAATCCCTTCCGTCATACGAAGCCCCAGATACATAAATTCTTCTATCTGGTCTTTAAGTGAAAGTTTCAGAACATCTTTACGAATTCGTTCTGTGTTTCCGGAAAATCCCAGATATTCCTGCATATCTCTCGTATTGGAAAAACGGTTTTCCCCATAAAGAGAAGATGCTCCCAGCCCCAGGCCAAGATATTCTGTACGTTTCCAGTAACCGATATTATGCCGACATGCATATCCGTCTTTTGCATAATTGGATATTTCGTATTGTTGATATCCATACTCTGCAAGAATCCCCGCTGTGTCCTCATACATCTGATACTCCGTATCTTCATCCGGAAGGTCCAGTTCACACTCCGCAAACGGAGTTCCCTCCTCGATGATCAGACTATAGGCAGAAATATGTTCCGGTTTCAGCTCCGCGACCTGACGAAGGTGAGCACGCCATGCCTCTCCTGTCTGTCCGGGGATTGCAAACATCAGATCTATATTAATATTTTGAAACCCTGCTTCTCTTGCCCACTGATAACTCTGAAGAAATTCTTCATATGTATGAATTCTTCCAAGCATCCTCAGCTCTTTCGAATCCGTGGACTGCAGTCCCAGACTCAGACGGTTGATTCCTGTTTCTCGGTAAGCATTAAGTTTCGCAAGATCAACTGTGCCGGGATTTGATTCTATTGTTATTTCTGCATCCGGCGAGAAACAGAATTTCTTTTGAATTGTCTCCATAATAGAAGCAATCGCTTCTGCTTTCAGTACGGAAGGAGTCCCCCCTCCGATAAAAACAGAAACGATCTCATACGCTTCAACACCCTGCACCGCCTGAATCTCAGCACGCAGAGCCTTTATATATCTGTCTCTTGTCTCCTGATCCGATGGACCGGAGAGGAAATCGCAGTACTGACATTTCTGCACACAGAACGGTATATGAATATATAATTCCAGTGGGATACGATTCTTATTCTTCATTGTCTCCACCCTCATCAGAAGAACCCGATGTATCTTCCGACTGATCCTGATCCTGGCTCTGCATATTCGAAGCATCTGTAGTATTCGCATCACCCGCACCCGTATCTGTACTGTTTGTCACCGCTGATGGATTTTCTGCCAGATACAGATTCACCATACTGATATCTCCATTCGAAGTAACTGCTGCCGCATCTACCGTATCCGGTGCCGGTGTTGGTGATGGTTCCGGTGTGATACTGATCTTCAGTACCTGTTCCGAAGCAGGATCTGTCTTTTTCTGTCCGCAGCCACATCCCGTCATAATCACACAGAGTGTCAATGCACTCCCCGCAACAATATATCTCATAGCTTTTGCAGTTCCTTTTTTCATGGCCCTGCCTCCCTTCTGTAAGTCCGCCGTTCACAACAATATGCATTCCATATTCACGGTCTCTCCCGTCAATTATTTATCGTCCAGTTTCAGTACACTCATAAATGCCTTCTGTGGAATCTCTACGTTTCCGACCTGACGCATACGTTTCTTACCTTCCTTCTGTTTCTCAAGAAGTTTCTTCTTTCGGGAAATATCACCACCATAGCATTTGGCAAGAACATCCTTTCGCATAGCGCGGACAGTCTCACGGGCAATGATCTTGCTTCCGATTGCAGCCTGGATCGGAATTTCAAAGAGCTGTCTCGGAATTTCTTCTTTCAGCTTCTCACACATCTTACGTCCACGCTCATAAGCAGTATCTGCATGTACGATGAAAGAAAGAGCATCAACTTCTTCCTTATTAACAAGGATATCAAGTTTAACCAGTTCACTGCGTTCATAACCGCAGAGCTCATAATCCAGAGATGCATATCCTCTGGAACGGGATTTCAATGCATCAAAGAAATCGTAAATAATCTCATTCAGTGGAAGTTTATATTTCAGAAGTGCTCTGGTTTCCTCCATGTATTCCATTCCGTTATACTGACCACGGCGTTCCTGGCAGAGATCCATGATTGCACCGATAAATTCAGTCGTTACCATGATCTCAGCATTTACCATCGGCTCTTCCATATATTCAATCTCAGATGGATCCGGGAGATTGGATGGATTTGTCAGTTCGATCACTTCACCATTCGTCTTATATACTTTGTAAACAACACCTGGTGCTGTCGTTACCAGATCAAGATTGTATTCTCTTTCCAGGCGTTCCTGGATGATTTCCAAATGCAGAAGTCCAAGAAATCCACAACGGAAGCCAAAGCCAAGTGCAATAGATGTCTCCGGTTCAAAGAACAGAGAAGCATCGTTCAGCTGCAGTTTCTCAAGAGCATCTCGAAGATCACCATATCTGGCGCCATCAGCCGGATACAGTCCACAGTAAACCATTGGCTGTACTTTCTTGTAACCTGGAAGCGCTTCTGCACACGGTCTTTCATTATCGGTAACTGTATCACCAACTCTGGTATCACCAAGATTCTTAATGCTTGCGGTAATATATCCAACCATACCGGCTGTCAGCTCATCACATGGAATAAACTGTCCGGCTCCAAAATACCCGACCTCCACAACTTCTGTCGTAAATCCTGTTGCCATCATACGGATCTGTGTACCCTTTTTAACACGGCCGTCCATAACACGACAGAAAACAATGACGCCTTTATAAGCATCATAAACAGAGTCAAAGATCAATGCCTTCAGCGGAGCATTTACATCGCCATGCGGTGCCGGAATCTTCGTAACGATCTGTTCCAGAACTTCTTCAACATTCAGTCCTGTCTTGGCAGAAATTCTCGGTGCATCGTGTGCCTCAAGTCCGATCACATCCTCAATCTCGTTGACAACGCGATCCGGATCTGCACTTGGGAGATCGATCTTGTTAATGACCGGAAGAACATCCAGATCATGATCCAATGCAAGATAAACATTCGCCAGTGTCTGCGCCTCGATACCCTGTGCTGCATCTACGACCAAAATCGCCCCATCACAGGCAGCAAGACTTCTGGAAACCTCATAGTTAAAATCGACATGCCCCGGTGTATCAATCAGGTTAAAAATATATTCTTCTCCATCATTAGCCTTATAAACGATTCGTACAGCCTGAGACTTGATCGTGATACCTCTCTCTCTCTCAAGCTCCATATTATCCAGCACCTGAGACTGCATCTCACGTTCTGTCAGTGTACCCGTCTTCTCAATAATACGGTCAGCCAAAGTGGACTTGCCATGGTCTATATGTGCAATAATGCAGAAATTACGAATTTTGCTCTGGTCTATCATTCTGCGAAATTCCTCCTTATGTACTTCTCTTTATTTTCCAAAAAACTATTCCTTATATAATAAAGTATAGAAAATCATACTACGAGGCATTATAGCATAGCTTTTTACCTTTAGTCCAGTTCTTGTAAAGGGATATTTCTGCTGACACACCGTTATGACGCTGTTCACGTCTGTATTACTGATCTGTGTTCTTATTATACGAACATTTGTTCTGAATTGCAAGCGTTATTTTTTTAATTTTCCCCCTGCAGCACCCGGTTCAGGATATCCGCAAAAGGATCCATTGCATTTTTTACCTCCTGGACAGTATTTGTCTGAGCCCCTGCCTCCAAAAGCAGGGCTCGTGGACGCAGATGCAGATTATAACGTAATCCTGCCAGATAAATGCCACGGTACAATTCAGGATAGTACAGAGCCGCCTGATACTCAAGCTGGAAAGAAAATGCCAGATTATCCTGTATGTACGGATTTGGAAGGTATGAAAGATCACCGCTGTTTATTGTATGACTCAAGCCATTATAAAACATGATCTGCGCTGTCGGTTTTCCGTTAATTTCGGTGACCAGATGGCGATCTTCCGGTACGCCATCCCGGTGCAGGTCTATCAGAATCTGTATAGATGGATTCTCTTCCAGAACAGGTTCCAGCCACGCTCTTGCATAGTCATATGCTTTACTCCGGTCAAGTTCCCCTCCAGCCAGATCAAATGCTTCCGTTACATGCATAACCTGATAGCCATAATTTTCTGTCAAAAGCTGAGCCAGATAATCCCCCACCCCCACGATCGTATCTTCTGTCTTTCCTTCTCTGGAATCTGCAAAAGTCTCCTGCGAATGACTATGATAGATCAAAATCTGTGGCTCCGCTTTTTCCTTACGGAGCGTCAGATCCTCCCCAAGAAGAGCAGCCGCATTCAACTGTTGCGCACTGGTTTCTGTATTAGGATCAAGAATAAAAAAATGATTCATCAGATAATCGTAATCTGCCAGTCTTTCCGGTGCAAGGTCAATTTCCGGCATCGGCTGCACCTGAGCGGCTGCCGT
>OCHE01000767.1_pt1 | contig 34309 bp, 52 predicted proteins | sample 1538681 | NCBI WGS metagenome assembly OCHE01 (sample SAMN04571717, study PRJEB22368) | human gut metagenome | biome: human gut; material: stool | host: Homo sapiens | place: Luxembourg | collected 2012-08-17
CTCTTTGATAACACGGATCTCTACCGTTTCTTCATACCCGGACGCTGCATTTTTCACAAGGATCTGTGTCGTACCGCGTTTCTTTGCCTGTACCATTCCATCTTCGCTTACGGTTGCAATCTCCGGATCTGAAGAGGTATAAGTGATTGTTTTATCTTCCTGATCACTGATCAGATTTGTCACGACCTGCCAGCTCTCACCAACTTTTAATTCTTTTTTCATTTCCTGAATATTCAGGCCTTTTCCCATCATACCAGCCATAATTTCATTTTCCGTGAGTACGCGGTTATAAATTTTCAGTTCGTCAATCTTACCTTCAAATCCACTGCCGCCGAAAAGATCAGCCGGGCAAGGAAAAGCATTTGTTTTTGTCCAGGCATTTGTCTGAACCACTGTTCCGTTGACATAAAGAGACAGACCGTTTGTCTTATCCTGTGTCCATGTCATATGTACCCATGTTTCTGCCGGAAGTGTATACTGGAAAGTCAGAACATCACCGCTTCCCGTCCCTACATGTACACCGGTTTTCAGATTGGAGGAACTGATAGCAGCATCAAACGAATATTTTCCATCACTGCTCATCAGAACAGAGCTTCTCTCTGAAAGAGCTTTGCTGTATATCCAGTAACTGACTGTCCATGCATCTTCTGTAACAAGTGCGTTCGAAACAGAAGCTCCTGTTATATTTTTCTCAATCTCAAGTGCACTGCCGAATTTTCCGCTACTGATCTTTCCACCGGAAAGCACTGCATTTCTGCTGCCCCATTCATCTGCGATCAGACCGCCGCTTATGTTATCAAAAGAATAATAAAATATCTTATCTGCATCTGTTACTTTACTGTCTGTGTCTCTCGCTTCCGCCCGCAGTACCTGTGACATAAACGGACAGATCAGCAAGATTGCCAAAATGAACCCGAATATCGACTTTTTCATTCATTTCCTCCTTTTTTCTTTTTCAAAACGATCTCTGTTTTTATAATATAATCCGATACGCACATCCTTTCCTGGTGATTTTGTATAATAGTTTTTGTTTATGATAACTGTTTTTTGGTAAAATGTAAACATATTTTTTCTTTCTTCTGTCTGTATTTTGCATATTATTGTGCGAACAAATTTCGTGATATTTTACTCTTGACAAAAATACAGCCGTGAACTATACTCTCCAGTCAAAAGAGGTGAAAAAAATGTATCAGGCAATCAACAATCCTGTCAATTATGGTGGTTTAGAGCTGAAAAACCGCATCATCTTCGCACCTACCACATTCGGTCTGTCTGACGAAGAATATTTTGAAAAAATTCGAAAAATCGCCGCCGGTGGCTGTGCCATGATCATTGTCGGTGATGTACCCGTAGGAAAAAGTACTTTTGAAAAATCTCTCTTTGATAAAAAAGGCTTTGCCTATTATCAGAAGCTTGCCCGGATCGTTCATCAGGAAAACTGCCGTATCTGTGCTCAGCTTCATCAATCCGACTCCAATATGCTCGCCATGCTGAAATACGTCCCTGGCGTTCTGTCCAAAAAAATCACAATGCAGCAACTACGTACACTTTTAAATAATGAAGTTTCTCCTTATATCACAAAAATGTCCCAGCACAAAATACATAAAATCATACAGGGATTTGGAGAAGCTGCTGTACTGGCAGTAAAAGCCGATTTTGATATGGTTCAGGTTCACGGAGACCGTATGTGCGGCAGTTTCAGCTCCGTCATCTTTAATCATCGCACGGATGAATACGGCGGCAATGCCAGGAATCGTGCACGTTTTGCCACAGAAGCCGTTCAGGCCATACGCAAACGTTTGCCGGATCTTCCGATCGATTATAAACTGGCTGTCCGTCAGGAAAATCCGCACTATGGAAATGCCGGTGTGCTTGAATCTGAGCTTGGAATCTTTATTCCTTTGCTGGAAGACGCCGGTGTAACCAGTTTTCATGTCACTCTTGCAAATCATTCCAGTCTGGAAGATACCATTCCGCCGGCAAATCATCCATATTTTAAAGAACAGGGATGCTTCCTGAAATTTTGCGATGAAGTCCGGAACTATACAGATAAGCCAATCACCGGTGTTGGCGGTCTGAACCAGCCTGATTTTATAGAAGAACAGCTTGCAAACGGCCGTATCACCTGTGCCGCCATGAGCCGTCAGCTGCTTGCTGACCCTGAATGGCCAGATAAAGTAAAAAATAGACAGATCACAGAAATTCATCGCTGTGTTCGCTGCAATAAAAAATGTCTCGGAAGCTTACAGCAGCATCAGGGCACACATTGTATCTACGAGAAAAATTTAAGTTAACAAAAAATTTCACAGCAGCAAGTCTGTGGCAATTATGGGGGTGTCAAAAAGGGCGGCCCCTCTATTTATGATATCAGTTCTTCACCAAATCTCTGAACATGTGTGATTTATACTCTCTCCACTTTCTTAAGGTAAATCCATCCTGCCCCGCTTTTCAGCTTTCCAAATCCATTTTTTTCTTCGGTAATCTCAAAAACTCCTTTTGAAATCTGTTTCACACGGCGATAAGTTTTTGCCGGTCCGCTTCTGACCGGAATGGTTCCGGTTTTAACCTGCACTTTATATGGTAATTTCAAAGAGACATAAACTTTCTTTCCGGAAGTATTGTATACACGATACCCGGCATATTGATCCGCACACTGTTTCGCCTGTTTCAATGTCTTAAATGCTCCAACCTGACTGCCGGCATTTTTCCAGGTTTTGCGGACACGATACCAGACTTCCGGCACCTGCTTTTTCGTTTCATGATCCGCATTTTTTGCCGAAATTGCCTTTTTGAAAGTGTCCCAGGTGCTTTTTCCTTCATTATATACATACGGATTCGGACAGATTTTCCCTGTCACATCATAATGGCGTATCACATGATCTGCCGGAATGTGATATTTTTCCATTAGATACCGGACCAGCTCAATAGTTGACTGCACCGTCTTATTTTCGAAATACCAGTCCCTGTCCGTTGCTCCAAGTGTTTGTGTTCCCCTTTTTCGCACGCACATTTCAATCCCGATACTGTTGGCATTTCTGCATTCCGGATGTTTATAGCTACTCGCCCCGCAATGCCAGGCAATGTTCTGATCTTCCACACACTGCCAAATTTCACCGTCAAACCCGACAAAATAATGTGCCGATGATCCGCGGTCCCTGCCTCCGTAATAGATGCAATTCTCTTTTGCTCCGCCCAGTGCACCAACGTAGTGAATGACGATATATTTGATTCTGGAACTGTTCCCGGGTGTATAGTTATATTTTGAAATCATACGATTAATTTTGTTCATATTACACATACAATTCCTTTTTCTTTATTGTATGCAGCTTTTTTGTAAAAGCTTATCCGGATGATTTATTTCTTCTAAAAATACTAACCGGCAATTTTCAATTGCTATACATATCATGCATATAAATCAATACTTTTTATTTGTGTTGATTATTTTATATTGATTCATCTTCATACTTATATTATACTAAATTCAAACCATATATTTTTATTTTCAAGCAAAAAAATTCCACGATTTCATTATTTGAAAACGAAATCTTTTAAGTGCATAAGTTACCTATTTTGAAAGGAGTTGTTTATTATGATGTATCCGTTTATGACATTAAATGATGATACAGAAATTACACATTCTGAAATGAAGATCGACGGAACAGTAAAAGTATATATTGAAACACCAAATGACACCGGCGGGTTCCATCATGCTACTTGCTGGCTTCCAGAATACAAATGGCAAGATATAAAAGGATACAGTAATTTAGAAATTGCTTATTTCAAAAATTATATTGCGTCCGTCTCTCATATTATTATGGAATTATCTCGCACAGGAGGTTTTAATGCACTATACGAAAAAGCATCTCCAGATTTAGAATCTCTAAAAAATTATCAAATTGATAATCCGAAATATCCGACTCGTATCGCTCAAACCGAATTGTCAAAAGAGCATTCTTATACTACACAAGACATCGATGCACTTCCGGAAGGCAAACGTGCGGAGCTAATCAATGGTCAAATTTATAATATGGTATCACCAAATTATATACATCAACATCTTGTTATGGAATTATCCGGAACGATTCACGAATACATTCGAAACAATCATAATGATTCTCAGGTACTTCCGGCACCTCTTGCCGTACGACTCAACGCTGATGATAAAACTTATGTCGAACCTGATATCTCTGTTCTGTGTGACTCGAAGAAAATATCCGAAAGAGGTATTGAAGGTGCACCGGATTTTATTATTGAAATTGTGTCTCCTGCTACACAAAAACGTGACTATGGCATCAAGCTTTTTAAATATCGTAATGCCGGTGTTCGCGAATACTGGATCGTGAACCCATCAAAAGAGATTGTAAATGTTTTCTGCTTCGAAAATGAAGAGGAAAATAACAACCTTTACTCTTTTGAAGAGGATATTCCTGTAGGGATTTATCCAGACTTCTCAATCAATATTCATGAATTACTGAAATAGTTCCGGTAATTCTATCACATTAGCAAGTAATTCATCTGTAATGTAAGAGTCCGATGTTGCAGGGCTGCCGCTTTCACGACAGCCCTTTTCTGTTTTTCATATTAATTGCTTTCTATGCATCCACCAGAAGAAACAGGACAGCTGACTGGTTTATCAAAACTCGGATTGTATGCATAAAAATTCTTAGAATCCAGTTCATCCTGTAAAATGCGAAGTGCTTCACCGAATCGCTGAAAATGCACGATTTCTCTCGCCCTTAAAAAACGGATCGGATCTGCGACATCCGGATCTTTTACCATTCTCAGAATGTTATCGTAAGTGCTGCGTGCTTTTTGCTCAGCAGCCATATCCTCATACAAATCGGTGATCGCATCCCCTTTTGACTGAAATTCACATGCATTAAATGGAATACCACCGGCAGCCTGCGGCCAGATTCCTACGGTATGATCCACATAATACGGTGCCAGACCGGATTTTTCAATTTCTTCTACTGAAAGACCACGCGTAAGCTGATGAACGATTGTTGATACTATTTCCAGATGTGCCAGTTCTTCCGTGCCGATATCGGTAACTATATGGTACCTTTAATTTCCGGTTTAATATACGAATATTCAAGTATTTCCGTCATATAATTGTCTCTTCGTCCGGTTGTTTTTACTTTAAGTTGAATACCAAACGGTAATGGCTTCAGCCATACATCAAGAATTTTATCGTTATGAACATCTATGTGCTTTACTATTTCTTTATAGACAAGCTCGCTATCTGCTGAATTGATACTCATAATTTTATCCAATTCATTCACATACGACTCCATATCTCTAATCTGTGCTTGATGCTTTTTGTCTTCAGTCAAAGATTCATTTAATTGTAATTGGAGACTTTCGATTTCTTCGTTATACCAAGCTGTTTGAGTCTTTAAGTCCTGTCCTGATATCACATTATCCAGTGCAAGGTCAATCAATCTTCTTTTCTTGGTTTCTACTTGTTTAATTTTTTCTTCAATGTGTTTTGTTTTACTTTCATAAGAAGATTGTTCTTTGACTTTTGAGATTTCTGTGATAATCTCCTTTTTTAAAGAATCCTGTTCTGTTTGCATAAGTGAAATACAATAATTCATGCAAAAGTTTAGTGTTTTTTGATTGATGGAATTGTTGTGACATTTTATTGGATTGCCATATTCATCTTGTTTTGCTCGCATGTAATTTACTGATGCATTGCATTTCCATGACTTATATTGCTTTCCATCCTTCCATCTCTTTGTTCTTCCTACAAACAGACTTCCGCATTCCGCACAATAAATTTTTCCACTGCACCAATAACGATTGCTATGTTTCGCTTTTTGCTGAGCCGATGGAGAACGGCGACGTAATTCTTCTTGGGTGCGATTCCACAGATCTCTATCTATGATCGCTTCATGATGGTCTTTTAAATATATCATTTCTTCCTGTCCATGATTATATTTCTTTGAATGGGTAAGATAATTCGGCGTATATGTTTTCTTTTGAAGTAAATCCCCCACGTATTTTTCATTTCTTAACACTTTTAATATAATCGTATTAGACCACAAAGAAATGCGTTTAGGTTTCATTCCCTCTTCTAGTAACTCGCGAGCAATTGTATGGCTTCCTTTTCCCTCATTCGTATACTTATGGAAAATAGCTCTTACAACAGGAACCTCTTCTTCATTGATGTAAAGGACTCCGTTCTTAACAGTGTATCCAAGCAAGTCTCGCCCAAATACGACACCCTTTTCCATCTGTCTTTTCTGTCCCCATTTGACCCTTTCGGAAGTCTTTCGAGATTCTTCCTGAGCGATGCTGGCCATAATAGTAAGACGGAATTCCCCATCAGATTGTCTTGTATCAATATTGTCAAGAGTGAATATTACACCAATACCAGAATCTTTTAATCTTCTAGTATAAGACAGTGTATCAACTGTATTTCTTGCAAACCTAGATACTTCTTTTGTGATGATTAAATCTATGTCACCATTCTCTGCGTCGTCTATCATTTTATTAAATCCTAGACGTTTTTTAGTTTGAGTTCCACTGATACCTTCATCAAAGTATACGTCTACGAAATCCCAGTCTTCGTGGTTCAATATATAAGATTGAAAATATTGTTTCTGATTTTCTAATGAGTTGGCTTGATCATCTTTGTCTGTTGATACCCTCGCATATGCTGCTACTTTTAATTTCTTCATGTGCTACCTCCAAAAAAAATAGCACACCGCAATAATGATATTTATTATACCACTAAACGGTGTGCTGAACAACTTACTTTTTATTTTGATTTAAGTAATTCGTTTAATTGTTTATCTGATAAGAAGTTTCTCTTATGGAGTTCTTTGTATATTCCTCTTTTGTACACTTCCTGGAACTCTTTTTTTAAATCCTCTGAAATAATTTCTGTTTTTAAATTCATATCCTATATCCCTTTTTTATATTTAATATATTCCTTACTTTAATCGGATGTGCTTATCCGTAAAATTAATAAATTATCTGTCAATCATGTAAGCCATCAGCTTGCTGATATCTTCCTGATTATATGCGACTACTTCCAGTTCTGGTATTTCTCCGTCGGAAAAAATCTTCGCAATGCTGAAGTATTGAGCCAGTTTGCTCTTTAAATTCAGCCGAATATCTTCTCCGACCAACTCAACCTTTCCTTCACAGCTATCTACTACCTCAAAAAATTTTTCTACATTTTTAATATTTTTAATTTTCATATAAAATCTCCCTTACTCTTCAACATATACCGAAATATATGAATTAAGTTCACTGTTTGCACCTGGCACAACAAACGAAATATCTTCTATGTAGTACCTATCTCCATCCGTATCTGCCATGTTATTATTGTTGACTTCAATTGGTATGCTATTTTGTTTCATCTTATGAAGCATATCCATGACAACATTGTAGTCATCAAAATCTTTATAACTCAAAACTTTATAATATGTCTTACCTTCATCATTTTTTGTTACTACTCTTACTTGCATATTACTCCTATTTGTAAAGTTGATATTTCTTTCCTATTTTATCTATAATTTCTGAATCCATAGGTCTGAATCCAATACATGTCAGCGTTCTTCCATCTTCATCTTCTGGTTCCAGTTCAGTCAAACAGCAGTCTCTGATAAGGAAAAAGCCTTCGTTCTCTTTCATTCCCATATCCTCTGCCATTTTCTTTGCCTTCAACAGTTTATTCTTGTTCTTGGCTTCAAGAATGCATTTTGTGAAAATGCCGTCTAGCCATTGTTCATATAAATCTTTATCTATAGACATTGCTACACTATAAAATTCGATAATTTCCTCATCTCCCAGCTCTACTTGTTTCCATAATCCATTTAGCATAGATTTTGTGATAGGAAGACTGCGTTTTTTAATGTCCCGAGACAAAAATGCCATTGACGCATGGCTAACCTGTGCTGCTAATTTTCCTGGAGACATATTTAAATCTTTTCTTGCTATAATAATTTGTTTATACATTTTTGCTCCTCTATTTTTTCGTCCATTATTGTATTTATAAAATCTTTTTGATATTGTAAAAATTTTATATTCATATTCTCTTCTATGAATTTCGCCGGATCTTTCTTGTATTCCTTTACTGTCGATTTGACGAATTTTATACCGAGTGATCTTATCCACATAAACTGACTATTTCTTTCTCCATTTTTTCAAGAATCATATTATATTGTTTTTTAATTTAATTTCCTTGTGAGATTTATATTTCCAACGGAATTAAGTTTGTTAATTATGCCATTCTCTGCGAATATTCTACTATAATCTAAAATCGCTTCTGGACAACAGATTATTGGTTTCCCTACTTTTTGAGCTTTCCGCATTGTAGACCACACGCCGCCAGATTTCTTTTTATCCCATATGGCAAGTAATGTGTCACAATGATTTACCAAATATTGATCTCGCACATTATCACACCCTTTATAGAATTCGTCTGACAGTTCAATCCATTCATCCGCTGACGTTTTTATCTCATTGTAATACTCATTTGTCGCATTATAATTTTTGCACGGAAGAACGCAATGTAAACGCATGTTTATTCCATTTTTCTTCATTTGTATCGCAGTAAGAGCCAGCAGTGTATCACTTCCGGAAGCCATTCCAGAATAAATATCAGTTGGTTCTACACACGCCGCAATAGTAAGCATTCCATATAGCCAATCTTTAATATGTTTCCAGTCTTCGCTTCTCTCGTCATTTAATAATCCTAATCTCTGAGGTCTATGACCTGTTAATGCTATCCTCATAAGCCTTCCTCCTATCCGAATGTAATTACTCCACCTGGGTATCTTTTAAAGAACTCAGATATCTTTTCTAATTGTTCATCTGTTAATTGGAAGTACCTCTTTCTAAGATATTTCCTCAATTCTTTCCGGTTTCTGATTATTTTTTCTGGATATCCTTTGACCCTAAATAAGTCATAATACTCTTCCACATCAACAAAGAGGCTCCAATTTATTTCTCTAATATCTATACCATTCAAATCAGAATTACCAGTTCCATAACATAAATGCCACCATTGATAATTCCCAAAACACGGAATGTTCTCTGTATAAGAACTCATCAGAGCATCATATAATCGCTTATCGTAGATGCTTTTGTTGGGATCTCCGGTAAGTTCGTAGATTTCCGTTGGTGCGTATTCTTTCATTTTCCGAAATTCTTCTTCGGTTATCGGTCGGCTAAAGTATGTATGACATCCCATATGATGATCTTCCTTTCATTTTAACCACTCATTATCTGCGTAATAAAATATAAATACTACTATAACTATAAGAATTATCCAAACAAACCAGAAAAATATTAGCAAGATATTGCCAGATTCTAAATAATCGACTGCCTTCTCAATATTCATGTCTTTGTAAAAATGTGTCTTATCTGGGATTGTCTTATTCCGCAAATCTGCAAAAATTGTCCCTATGTGTTGTTCACTTACGCCGTAATATTTATATCTTATACGCCTTGATTCTTTGATTGTTTCAATATACTTGCTACTTGGAAATATAATTTTATTGGATTTGAATTTTACTCCGCAAAATGAAATTTTCTTACACTGAATACTTTCTCTATCGACTTCATCCCAAGTCCAGTAAGTTTCTTGCTTTGTATGAGTTTTCTTATTTTTGCCACTTCCTGTTGTATAAGTTACTGTCCTGGTGTGCTTTGTATATTTTTCTTTGATTTTTGCAACACGCATATATTTTCCACCAATTTCAGGGTATGTAACTGGGTCAATAACTTTTAATTCTCCATATACAAAAGCATTCCCTATATTAGTGTCCATTCCATATCGAAATAATTCCTGACTTTCTATTTTAACAGCCTTATTGTATATCTCGTTTTGATCTACTTGGTGTTCCGAAATCTTGAAAGAAATCAGAACACCGATAAGAATCATAACAGCGACGATGGAGACACTTGCCAAAATTTCTCGCTTTGTTATTTCAAAACTTTCAAACTTAAAACCTCCATCTAACATATACTATTCCTCTTCTCCAAATAGATTTTGTGGTGCATCAGAAGATACATCATAAGAAAGATATTGATACTCCTGCTTTTCGTATCCAGTTAAATTTAAAAACATCTTTTTTATTGGATTTCTTACATATCGTTTATAAGCTTTTATTTGCTTGTTATAATTGCTGCGATATTCAGCTATAAGATTTTCTGTTATAGACAATTCATTCATAAGAGTTTTATAATTTTTATCAGACTTGAGTTCCGGATATGATTCTGTAACTGCTGTAATAGCTGTTGAAACATTTTCGATATTGCCAGTTGACCCTCTGCCATCAACGATAGCTTTTAGTGTTTCTGACTCATGTTTATCATACTGCTTTACACAGTCAGCAAGATTATATACCAAGTCAATTCTCCTCTTTTCCTGAACTTTAATATCTGACTGAGCTGTATTTACTTGTTCCTCGTATGTAATCGCTTTTCCTTGAATGGATTGAATCCAAACAAATAGCATTAAGACAACTGCCAGTACTCCGGCTGCTGTAATAGTGAATACTTTCCAGTTTGTATTTCCTTTAGTTGTTTTCATATCGTTCATTTTTTGATTTCCTTTCTTCTCATTACTAATTCAAATTCCGTTGATGGGTATGTGATCGAATATTCTTCATTGTTATTCGCCATATTACCCATGAACCATTCATAGACGGCTACTATTGCGTCATCAGTAACATCTGTCTTTTGTCCAGTCCACATATGTTTTTCTGTGTCTTGAGTTCCATAATAGATTCTATTTGTGATAGGACTTACTCCAAAACCTTTCTTTTTCGCCACTTTATTCTTCTCCTACATAAACTAATTTATCAATGTACTCTCTACCTTCCCCTCTAGCCTTCAACATCGCATTGATATCTCCGCTGGCATATGCCATTCCGACATTCAGCATCAATCGCTGCTCTTCCTGGATATCCTGAACTTTAACTTCCGGCGATGCTTTTTCTTCTATATTAAGAAGCTGCGTTCTTATTTCTTTTGCTACCGTTGATTGTTGCAATAACATACCAATTCTTAAAACTGCTCTCCGGCTAAATGCTTTAAGTCCTCTATTATTGATTGTAATTGTTTGTCCATCTTCGAACGAATATGTAACGGAAGTTTTCTTGCTATCAACGGAAGTGGTTTTTATGCCATTTCCGTTATAATATTCTCTTGGAATCATTTTGGTTCCATCTCCATCGATTTCTTCGCGATTTAATCCATACAATCTCTTAATGTGATCCGTCGAAACTTCATAGTAGTCTGCCACCTGTTCAGTGGACATCAGTTCAGTGCCCGGCAACAGAACCAACTTCTTAACCTTTTCTAAAACCTCATATTTTCCGACACACTTATCTCTAAGCTGTCGGTTATCCAGTAATGGATTCTCATCTTTATCTTTTGTTTGCCCCATTTTCGCCTTTCCCTTTCTTTTAATATTTTCCCAACGCGGAAAATTTCTTATATTTATATTTCTTTATCATCAATAATATCCATTATCCGTTATACTCAATGCACCGTCTTTTACTTCACTATATTTAATATATAGCGAGTCAGACACTCTCATCTTGTCTACCTCTACATTTTCAATTACAAATCCTTCTTCTTTTATATCTTTAATGATTCCAAAACAGCTATAGAATTTATCATTCCTAATGAGAGTAAAATGAATATCATCTCCAACCTTGAACGTTTTGTTGTTATTATCAGCAATTTGTTTTATTATATTGATTTTCATAATAATCACCTCTTCATTTTCGCGAACATCTCCTGATAGAACGGAACGGACATGAGTTCTCGGCGAATCTCATCGTACATTTTGTGTAACTTTGGATTTACCCACTTCATCCATTCTTTTCTGTCATCTTTTACCATCATTTCTCTTACCATAGTAGCGGAAATTTTTATCTTTCCGCGATTTACGATGAGCTGCGACATATTAACTACATCTTCATCCGCAAACCATCTATTTCTTTCTTCGTCATTTCCGGTAATCATTAACTCCGGAACTTTGTAGACGTATCTATCTACATTTCCAAGAAGATACTTACCCCACTCTGGGCGAATATCATTTTCGTCTGTCATATCAGCCAGTCCATAAATCATAATATTGGGCGAATCACCGTAGATTTCTTTTAACATCTTTGTCCTGGTATTGATGTTAAGAGGATTTCTTTCCGTTCCACATTCCTGTGCCGACCCAATTAGAATAAGAATGCGATCACAGAGCTGCATTCCCATGTTTATGAGTGACTCATGACCAATATGGTAAGTCTGAAACCTGCCACAAATTAGACCTACATCGCATGGTTTCATTATTTATCATCTCCTTCTTTAAATATTGACCGGTTCTCCGTTCTCATCGTATTCAATCGGTTCAATTTTAACGATATATCCAATTTCCTTTTCCTTATCGAAAATTTCAATCTTTGCCTGCTCCGGATGGCATACCCCACATTCAAAAGAAAATCTTTCATCATTTTGTTCTACGATTTCAATTAAATGATCAGATAATACTTCCATGTCATTTTTATCTTCTTCTACTTCTCTAATTTCTGTTGCCTCCGCACCTCTGTCATAACACTGATCTGGCGGATTTACTCTGTCTTCATCGATGGCATCAGTCAATTTTTCTTCTGCTTCTTCTTTGTTATTCGCCTCTATTTCATAGTATTTTTCATAACACTCATAGCATCTAACGCTGAATTTTTTCATTGTATTGTCTCCTCGCTTTCTTCTTGTCTATATTCTTCCAGTCTAGCATCGGCGGATTCTTCTTGTATTTTAATTGAATGTAATCTGTTCTCTCTGCACCAAGAACAACTTCCGTGATTCCTACATTCATTATCAACCGCCTTGTCCCCTGTATAAGGTTTTCTTTTTTCTTTACCATGTTCGATTGCTTTATCCAAACTCATCACACAAAACCTCTTACAACTCTTTCGTTGACATCCATAACGAACTCCTGTATTTTTTTATAATCTGGCTTCTCCGGAAGATCAGTATTTTCTTTCGCATACTGTAATTCTTTCTCATACTCATCCACCATTTCAAAGAATTCAGGAATTGGCTGCCTATTATCATCGAGATATGCACCATTTCTGATAGACATCAACAGATCATGTTCTTTCTCTCTGAATGTTATGATTTTCTTATTTTCCAATATATCCAGACACATCATATATAACCGAATCAGATGCATCATATGCTTTCCAAGCTTGTTATGCTCGATTGCATGCTGATTTCTCTTACCGATTTTTGCGTAATCCTTAACGATATTATTCATCTCAGACCACATCGCCTTATAGTCCCTCAAAGGATACCGGCTTAATCTAATGTCCATATAAATTTCCGTATCCATATCTTCTCTACTGGATTTATCGACATATAATCTAACAGCATCATCCGGATATTGAAAATATCTTTCCGGGAAATCTGCGGCTGCATTATTGATGCTGTTAAGGATATGCTTTTCTCTTTGTTCCTGTCCCAAAAGTCTCGCCGATTTGTTATCCAGCCTTCGAAGCTGTGCGGTTGCGTAACCACCAAATGCTTGAGCTGCTTTCTTTGAAAGAAATAATTCCTTATTATCCAGAAGTTCTTTTCCAATAGGCGACAGATACAAATAATGCTCAGGTTTTAACCCAAGCATTTCAATTGTATTTGGATTGCAATTACAGAGCAACGAAATCAGCTTATTGAACGCATAAATTGTTGTGTCAGTTTCTTCATTAACAAACTGTTCAAAATGCTGATTCGTAAGAATCTCTTCCTTTTTATTTAATGCACATCCTCTGATATCAAGGTCGGAATTTTCTACATTTGTGCCATATGCATGACTGCCGCCGAGCCCTAACAAAATAATTCTGTTCCCAAGATGTTCGTTTTCTTTCAAAAAACTGTATCTATCTGACGCAACCGTATCTTTAATTTGTTTTAAATCCATCTTACACCTCTCAATTCGAACGATCCATTGCTTTTGAAATGAGCTCCAGACCATGTTTAATTCTGTCCGCATATTTCGGATTATCCTCCAGATGAGGATACAGTCTTTCATCTTCCTCATCTCCGTGTAACTGACACTTATGAATCCAAGCCGTTCCAGACATCTGCATTGGCGGAAATGTTTTATCATCAGGATGTTTAAACATAAGCCAGTAATCAAATTCCCATCCGTTTGTATTCAACTCTCCTTCCTCATATCCTAAATCATACAAAGCCCAAGAAATCATATGCGGATTGAAAGGAGGGATGTTGGAAAAATCCACACCCTCTTCGTATCTGTCTCCATCTGCTTTTTCCGGATCGAATTTCGTTACTTCGTTGATTGCAACAAGAACCATATCTGCCAAATCTGCTTTCTCTTTGCTACTTATTTCATATAAAGATTTCTGTTTATGTAACATCATAATCATCATTCTCCCTTTATTTCTGCAAATCATCCGTATAACCCGTGATATTCATTCCTTTGATAAAATATGGACTCGGATAAAACGTAGCTAAGTCAAGAACTTTAAACTGATTTTTCATTTTAAGTTCATCAATTTTTGCTTTTACTTCCCTATCTTCAATTTCTCCAGTCCTGATATAATGATCCAGGACATCATATGTAAAACCGAAATTCTCTTCGTCAGATTTTCCGCACAATCCATCAGAAGGTGTTTTTTCTACCAACTTAACTGGAAGTCCAAGCTCACGTCCAATTGCTCTCACTTCAGTGACAGTAAGGTTTGCCAGTGGTGCGAACCCTCCAATATTGTCTCCACCATAAGTAGAATAGCCAATCCAATCTTCCGAGAGATTACAGTTACAACTCGGAATTCCGTTTACACACTGGGCATAAAAATACAGAGCAGCCATTCGAATTCTTGCTGGAAGATTCACTCTGGCCTGCTCTGTAACATTTAACTGCTGTTTATTTGCTTCTTCATGAATTGATCGGCACGCATCTCCGATATTCATAATCTTATAGTCAATCCCAAGCGTTTCTGCACACAGGATGCTGTCTTCGATATCTACCTGCGTATACTGAGGAAGCATCAAACCTTTTACCCTTTCTTTTCCTAATGCTTCCACTGCAAGTGCCGCCACAATACTGGAATCTTTTCCTCCAGATAAAGCAACACAGCAATTTTTCCCTTCGAACTGGCAATCAAAAAGTTCTCTGATCCATTTCACCAGTTCATTTTTTGTTCTTTTTGCATTAAATGTATACATAAAAATCTCCTTCTTTATATTTAATCAACCATGATTTCAGTGCATTCATAGAAAATAGTTTCATCAAAATTCGGTATTGCCTTGATGATATCTTTATCGCTACGTGATAAGTGATCCCACCATAACTGCCCACATTCGGATTCATCAAGTACTTTGAGATAACCCCTTTACGCCATCTCTCATCCTTTATCAAGCCTCCACATTTCAACATCCACATCTACAAATACTTCCTTGATCATCTTATAAACTCCAGCCCAATCAGCCCCACCTCTGCAACACCCGATTTTATACGGCATTGCAATTTTCGCACCAAAATTGTTATTTTTCTCATGAAGCAGCCAATTTAATTTAACAAAACATTCACGTAATGCCTGAATCGAAGTATACTGTTTTCCGTCATATCCATACTTATCTTGGGCGAACAAATTGACAATCCACTGTTCCGTGTTTGGGATCATAATACTACCAGGATCAAATCCAATATATTGGGGATTGCATGGAACAACTTGAATTTTACCCAACATTTCCGAAGAAACTATTTTTGCATATTCCTCATAAACATGGGGATACTTTTCTTTTACTTGCAGTGCTACACCAGATCCCATTCTCCCCATACAATTCACTTGATGAACAATGAATTTAGCATCCGTTTCGAATAAATCTCCATCAATAATCTTAATCATTTCCGTGCATCCTTTCTCTGATATCCAGGAACGTATCTTCCCTTGTCAGTTTTCCATCCCGGAACACCGTTGTTAACAGACTGTCTTCGCTCATTTCCATGAGCTGATCCTGGCATTTCAGTTCGCCGTTTTCTTCGTATACATGACAGCATCCGCGGTGTGATTTTTTCAGATGACTGGTATCAGTCTTTGGGTCTTTGTAGATCATCAGTTTCTTTCCGTCGATGATTCCATAGGTCGCTTTCATGGCAATACCGAATGTATCTCTTGTGACAACAACAAGTCTTCCGTTTTCTACAATGGCGGTAAAACAGAAAGCACCTACCCCATAGGCAATGTTGTTTGCCGCAAAACCACGCTCTGCCAATTCTTTCCAGATAGTTTCTACATTGGAAAGTGTGCATCCGTCCCCGTAGATAATTCCGATATGCGGATCTAATACTTTATAACCTTTTCCATTTATCGTACCACCGAAAATCTCCCACAGACGCTCTACTGTTTTAACCGATATTTCTACAATATCTCCGCTGTCCGGACGCACCAGAAGTTTTCCGTTGTGGTGCATGATTTCTCCCCTGCACTGCGGCAGAATATAATCAATCATATTCCAGTAATCATAAGTATCAGATACCATACTGAAAGAAGTGTCCGGATAAAGCTCTGTTAAAAGCTTTTTCACAAAGGTAATTTCATCGCCATCCATTGCATAATTGGCACCCATGACCGAATGTTCTGTTGATACGGCTCCAAGGCCGAGATGGTTCTTTTTGCAGTCTGCATGATAATAACGGTCAATATAAGAAATCGCAGGGATAGTTGAAGTTTTGTTAAAAGACAAAAGCCAAGAAGCCGAGCATCGTACTGCCTCATCCATGCAGGACATCCCACGCATTCCAAAATCGGCACATGCCATATCCGCTAATGAATTATCAGCGGTTTTTTCATACCAGTGATTCGCAATCTTCCGATACATATAGCCGATGGTTGCATGACAACACGGCTTCCAGATTTCAACCTGCAGGATACACTCAATCCACTGCACCAACCACGCAAACTTTTCATGAGTATTTGTGATCTCTATACACGGAACTCCCATCGGAACAAGTGTTCCTTCCGGCAATGCCCGGATCTCAAGTGGAAGATATCCTAGTTCATGAAGTTCTTCCAGCTTCTCGAGATCATAATTTTTTCTTCCGATCTGGATATCCATGGATGCTGTATACAAATCCAGCATTTCTTCTTTTGATAGTTCAAAAAAATTTTTCTGGAAATATTCCATCAGATATTCTCTGATAAATGCCTGCAGTCCAAAAAAGACCATTTTGTTCTGTTCTTCCAGCATGGATTTACGTGGAACCCAGTAAGACACTAACTTCGTTAATCCTTTCGGATACATCCGGTCGTGACATTGTTTATAAGTATCACTTAATAATAAAGCCATAGTGTTCATTTTATTTCTATCCTTTCGTTGCTCTCTCGAAATTTACTTGCATCTGCAAATTTTCTACTTTTTTACAAAGCTGCTCAACCGCTAAATTTAACACCCTACTCTTCGCTCTTCTTAAATCTGCATCCAAAATCATAGAGATAATCTCTCTGTCATCCTCTTCGTAATTCAGACAATCAAGCATTCTCTCATGTAATATTGCATTGTGCATTTTTATCCACCTCTATAATACTGGAATAACGTCAATTCTTGGATGTTTTCCTGTGTATAAACTATCCGTTGTGAACAGCCTTTTCACTATTCCGTCTTCCAGATCTTTTAATAAAGTTCCTTTTTCTTCATCCAAGACTGAATTTTCTGTATGAGTTGCGTAAGCATAAATCTCTTTTGCTCCGCATTTTTTTAGTTCTGCCGCACTATAATGTAAGGAGCCACCATAAGAAATAATATCGTCAACCATAAGGACAACTTTTCCCTTTAGGTCGATTCCATTATTTTTGATTTCCAACCCAAAAATCTTACCGGTTTCCCAGTCCCTTTTCTTTTCACCATAACAATATGGCATTTCGGGAAACAATCCGCTGTATCTTTTTGCTGCACCGGCATCCGGAAAATACAACAGATCAACGTTTTTAATAACATTGATCGCACTGTCGATATATTCCTCTGGAGATATATTTGAGCAATTATTTAATAAAGCAACAGATACATCGCTATGAGCGTCCAAAATACCAACTCCATTGAAATTAAGCTGGTTGATAAACTCACAGAAGTACTTTAAAGTAAAGACTTCACGGGAATGTTTTGTGCGATCCATCCTTGCATTTGGAACATAAGGCATAACCAAATAGAACCTCTTATCACCGTAATCTTTTTCCAGATGCCTTTTTGCCATTGCAAGATAGATCAGTTCTGCATCGTTTTCGTAAGTCCAAACAAATAAAATAGATGATTTATTTTTATGCTGAAGCTCTATATCAATCTTTGGTGTTCCATCAGGAAATCTTGAAATTTCTAATACTTGTCCATCTACCTTAATCATCTTTTCACCTCGATCTGGCAGCTTTCCATAACTTTTAATGCTGCTTCATGGTTTTCAGAAGTAGTGCCAGCACAGCATCCTGCAGTAACTGTAATCTTTGTATTCGGATACAGCATCCTCAGCACCAATGCATTTGTTACCACGCAGATATCTGTACACACTCCAGCCAGCTCAATTTCCTTGATATCTTTTTCTTCTCCTAAATACGATTTCCAGTCATCGTACCCGAATGTTGTCTTTGTCACATAAATTCCAGGAATATCATTAAGTTCGGGAATAATTTTCCAGCCATCTGAGTACATGATGCAATGTGACACTGGAAGATGCTTCCCCTCAAATGTCTTAAGATAATCATTACCGTGTGTGTCTTTTGTAAAGAATACTTCTGCTCCATCTTCTCTTAATTCTTCAGCTCTCTTTTTTACATTCTCAACGATAGCTTTTGCTTCCGGGGTTCCAAGAGCTCCGTTTACGAAGTCCTCCTGCATGTCTACAATGATGAATACTTTCTTTTTCATACGTTTCTCCTTTCTTTTGCCTTTTTAATGATTTTATCTGCATTTAATCCTATCAGATAATTAAAATCCATTATTCTTTTTCTTTAAGCAATTCCTGCTCTATCCATTCTCTTGCACACTCTTTTAAAATGCACACACCTGTAGCAAGTGAGTATGTATCCACTCCAGCTTTCTTATATAAATCTGTCAGTTGACTTCCAATAAATATTACATCCAAGGTTTTTACCTTAAACCCGGCAGCCATATCAAATTTTTCCATCGGCAGGTTGTTCAAATATTCATCTTCTTCATATGCTTCTTTGAGCTCTTCCAAAGTAAATGGGATGCATTTTCTTATTTCTTCAAAACCTAAAAATTTAACAATTTTGCGATATTTTTCTTTATGTGTAATATCACTTGCCATATTCAATTTTTCATTAAACGTCATATCTCTCACCTCTCTTACTCTGGGATAATGATTGCACCTGTTTCACGACAATAAATGTATGGATGAGCAGAAAGTCTTTCGTTTTCAGAAACCTGTTCCATATTTACCGCATTGATCATTTCAGCAACTTCGCTTGTATTCATTTCCATATTATCTACTCCGGTAATTAATACTTCATGGATACTTGACGGAATGATAAGCAAATTGCTATCGAATTTATCTGAAATTCCTTTCATTATTCCTGAATTTAATATCACAGACGCTCCTAAAAAGCCCTCCTTGTTCGTGCAAACTAATATATCCGCTGGAAGATCTGACTCGAAGCCATCTCCTAACATCCCCTTCAGCAGATTTTCCATACTCCGAACAGAAGTATCTAATGTGAATGCTTTGTTTTTCATCACCTCTTTCAGTAACGTCAGCTCATTGAGTTTCATTTCTTTCATTCCCTTCTTTGTAAGGAAGTAAGCCTTATCAGAATCCTCTGCGATTCTAAATGTGATTGCCAAATCCAAAAAAGGAACGTATGCTGCTTCCTTTAATACTTCTTCATTTGCTTTTGCGTTAATCAGTACTGGCACAATATTTTTAACATTTTCCATAAAAATTCTCCTTTCAAAAAACAGGCGAACCGTTATAATCAGTCCACCTGTCCTCTCTTAAACCGTTTTTCTTTTTTTTGTAAATTTTGTTACCGTGCAACTGCTATCATAGCAAGTGTCCGGAGCATGTCTTTTCCCCTCGAGGATATCGTTTTTAACAATTTCAGCGGCTTCTTCTTCATTTGCCGCTTCGACCATATAGCCGCCCACATATGATTCCGTATATGTAACTTCATATATAGCCATAGCTACCTCCTCTCCCATTATTTCATCGATGAATAGATTACTGTCAACTCTTTAATGATAAGTTTTTCCGGGAATGTAATACATGTCACAATATCAAATACTTGCCACATGATTATAATTATTCCTATTACAAATATTCCTATAGAAATCGTCATAAGAAATACTCCAAATTCGTCATCGTAAACATCTTCCAAATAACGCTTCGCTTTATTTTTTATATAGTTGCCAAACAGTAACAGTCCTATTCCAAACATCACCCAGACAGTGCTTGTTGTAATTTCATATGTAACATATTTTCTGCACAGTTGTTGCAGATACGGAAGTACATTTGCAGAAGTCCAATCTATTGCAAGACCGAATTTTTCTGCAAGAGCATCAAGTATTTTAATCACTTCTTTTGACATAATCCACCTCTTTAATAATAATTAATGCAACTGTCTTCAATGAGTTTTTCGTTTTCTTTTGCTTTCTGGTAGATGTACTCACCATCCTCTTCTGGGATGTAGGCTTCTAAAAAAATTTCCAATGTTTCATACATTTTACAAAACCTTTGGCTATACATTTTTTCAACAAACTCAGCAGAAACAACGAAATTTGTCTCGCCTATCACTTCATCATTTTCATCGTAAAGCCATCCTCTGTTCAATTCATACTCATAATTTATGCTCAACATAATCATACCTCTCAAGAATATCATCCTCGTAGTTTGTCCTCGGATTGTATACAAAATAAGTTACAATTTTGTCTCCTTTTTTCGCACTTTTTACGCCGGCATAAGAAATATAATTATGAACTGCGTCAGAAGAGTTGAGTATTTTTCCATCCTTATTTTCTGAAATAACAATACCAACACATCTTTCAATGATTACCTTACCGTTACTATGTTGTAAGATGTCTGAATTTAACTCTGACGTCTCATAAAATTCATACTCATTACGTTTGGCTTTTGTTGGATGCTGAAAAACGAATACTGAAACAAACACAACAAAAAGCAACCATACAATTATTCTTCTATTCATTTTTTACCACCTCTTTTTACTTAAGCAGATGGGCGGATAATGAGACAAGCCATATACCGTAGCATCACCTCAGCCCATATCTTGTTTGTCAGCCTTCGGTCATCCCGCCTTTAATCACATATCGTTCGCACTTTATGCCATCTGCTTCAAATTGCTAAACTAATCTGTAATGAATACCTCTATCCACAGATCGTACAAAGTCTACACATTTATAATGTAATTCTTTGTATCGTTCTTCTTTACCTGTAAGATCCTCTTCATCAAGCGTAACTTTAAATTTCCCTTCTGCTAAAATAAATTTTTCCGTATGTTTGTCATAAATTAAATCATTCATGTTAAACTTTATCATGGCAGAAACACCGTTTGAATCTGTAAGCCAAAAGCTTGTATTTTCCCCAGAAAAGAAGTCAACACTTCTGTTTCTTGATTTAAAACAGATTCCTTCTGCCGTGTACATTGTGATATCATACTGCCTGCTCATTCCGTCATTCAAAATATTCAAATCTTGAATGGCATCTTCAAATTTTTCTCCTGCGTTTAATTCTAAAACGATTGCTGCCAGGCAATCATAGTTCAATTTTGCTATTAATGCAAAATCAATTACTTTTTTAATTTCTGAATAATATTCTGCTTTTACATTATTTTGCAGGTATTCTGTTATATCTTCTACGGACGGATAATTGAATCTGAAGTGAAAGTGAAATCTTCCCGGTCGATTTATCAAATATTCGCTCAAACTTAAGTAACTGTTACAAGTAATTACAAACAGTTTCTTCCCATTGCTAGTTCCGTCGAAAAGAGACAGCATTTTCGCCTGCACTCCATCATCCCTGTTCCCGGCAAAATTCTTATCAAACTCATCAAACAGAACCATGGCTTCCATCTTGATCGAATTGATGAAATCGCCGAGTCCTGCATTGTAATCGTCTACGAGAATCACAGGCATTCCTGAAGAAATAGCCATCTGAGATAAGAGCCTTGAAAATAATGATTTTCCAATTCCTTTGGCTCCACTCAAGATCACACCAAGGTTCTTTCTGGATTCTGCGAATCTGTTCATAACCTTGAGGGCTTTCTGTTCGTGTTCTCCATACACCTTATTTTCTTTTACTTCCAGGTTGTCCAATTTTTCAAGGAAGAATCCGCCCAAATCACTGTATCCTACCTTGTATGTATAGGCTGGCAGAGTGTCAAGTACTGTCAAATCTTCTCCATATACTTTGTACGTTTTTCCTGTTTTAATAATGTTCATTTAGATCTCCTTTTTTTGTGAAAATGAATAATATGAATCGCCAATGATAATGTGATCCACACACTTTATATTTAATATCTTTCCGGCTTCTACGATTTTTTCTGTAAATTCCTTGTCTTCTTTTGACGGAGTTACATCTCCGCTTGGATGATTATGAATAAGCCCAAAACAAGCTGCACCACATAAACACAATCTTACAAAAATTTCTCTTGGCGAAACAAAGCATGAATTAACACTCCCTTTCGCCACATCAAATACACCAATCGGGTGACATTTTGTGTCCATGGCAATCACCCACAGATGTTCCTCTGGCTGCATATCAGCCAAGAAAATTTTGTTCATCATGCCCATAATTTTTTTTGGTGTATTTAAGTCTTTTTCGCTTGGATAGTTTTTACTGTATTCCTTAACCAGAACATTCTTTCTGTCCTCATCAAGCCTCGTGTCATATACGTTGATTCTCAGATCCAACACCTCCTTCATCTACGAAATCTATATTCCTTATTTCTCTATGTGGCGTCTTCTTTTTGCAATGAACACAATACATATGTTTTATATGATTACGCTCTCTCTTCCTGTCTTCCTTTCTTGGTACCGGAATCCCTCTTTGATTACATATAGTACAAATCATCTCTGATTCTATGTATTTCATGATATGACTCCAGCAATTTCTTCGTAATCTGTTTCTGAAATTCCGTATTTTTCCGCAAGATAATCTTGTATTGAGTCATATTCCTCAATCACTTCATTGGCTTCTAAGTCAATAACTGCCTCCACAAGCTTGTGTGTAATCGTCAGGAGTCTATCTTCCGTGAGATCTTCGTATCCTACAGATAATTCTTCTCCACAATCTGGGCAAAAAAATCCTCCAGAAAATCCCTTAATAGGATATCTCACAAAACCCCCACCTGTCGGACAATCAGGGTTTGTGCAATAGTAGATATCATCATAAAACGATTCTTCTACATCCTCTTCTTCTAAGAAGCCACGGCAATCTTCATAAATCTCTTCTGCTTGATCGTTCATCTGCATAAGAGACTCAACTTTTCTTCTTTCATTATTTATAAGAAAGAAAACATCATCTCCTTTCTCTGCTAACCCAACTTTATAAACAACTTCTTCTTCTGTCCCAAAAGCAGCCAGTTGAAGTGTTTCCCCCCTAAAAAGCTTTGTCCTATTTTCGCAATACGCACGCCATACTTTATCTGACTCCACAAGAATTACCTCTTTCATTTCTCTCCATCCTTTCTACAACTCTCTTGAACTCATCCATAAATTCATCGTTATTCATTACGATGTCTATTTTTCTCATCCATTTCCCTTTTTTTACATTACCCCAATCTACATTCATTCTTTTGTAAATTTTTCTGTAAGTTACACAAAAATTTGCAGAAGTGTCGTTTGAACGCCTGCCAATTTCTGCAACTGCCTCAAATATGGGGTCTGGCTCTCGCGTTTTCTCAAAATGATATTCTTCGCTCATATCGTTATCGAGCAAATCTTTTAACATAGACTCGAAAATTGATTTTGTCATCTCGTCATCATACACAGCTCGTAAAGTATTGTACGTTTCGCTGTCTTTTTTTCTCTGGGCAAGACAAATTCCATACCTTTTGTCAATGCGAGCACAGATCGATGAAACGATGTCTTTCTTTTTGACAGAATACTTTCTGGAAGCTTTGCCAAGATTTCTTTCTATCTTTTTTCTCCACTCAGCGTACTCGTCAATTCTTGTATTTTCTTCCTTGGCAACAATACTTTTCTCCTGATTCTTGCTGTTCAAAAGAACATTCGCCAATGTCGAATATGACTGCATTATCACATTGCAGAATTTTTCTAACATATCCGTCTGTTTTCTCTGCTCTTCGAGGATCAAATTGCCCATCTCTCCGCTCTGGATCCCCGTTGTCTGCTGATTATCATTTAAAAAAGCCGCAGCTAAAACATCTTTAGCTTGCAGCTGATATTTCAACAATTTTTCGACTACTTGCGGTGATTCACGTCTCATTGATGGCGTTGCGTTTATCTTGCACAACCACAATGGCAAATAATCTATTTTAAGTGCCAATGTTCTCTGTGTCCCACTGGCTGTTTGCACGCCGATATATTTATGTGCTTCTTCTAACACAAGATCTTCCTTTATTTTCTGGATTTGCCTTGCAGTTTGACCGTCTGATAATCCAATTCCTCTGCAAATCCACCTCACGCAAACCCAAATTACATCGTCAGAATCTTTTATTACGGGGATGATATCACCGGAGAAATTTACTTCTTTTATTATCAAATCATTCATTTTATTTCTCCTAATATTCTTTCAAGTTCGTTCTCTGCTTCTTCTATGTTGAAGCAGTCATTATCTAACTCAGACCGAAGCAATTCAAGTCCTTCCGTACTGCTTTTTCCTTTATATGATGCATCTTCAAACATCAAAAAATGCTTTATCGTGTAGTACAATCCAGCCTTATCAAAAGGTGTAAATAAATCATAAGAAGGAAGAATATATCTCATTCTATCACGAGAAAAAATATCTCCACAGAAACATAACCTCTCGATTCTTTCATATGATTTTGAATGTCTTAATTCCTCCAAGACATTTATGATACGGTTTTCGTAGCCAGTAGTAAAATACCCTTTGACAAGTTTTCCGTTTACCACTCCTCGCGTAAAATTTACACCAACCAGACCATACCATGGAATATACACAGTTGAGTTATAACGGTTCAATGAAGACGACTTTAATTTATACGAGATAAGTTCAAACATTTCAATGAAATAATCTCTGCAAATATCCACTGTAAAGAACTTGCTTCTTTCATAATATGCATCCAGATTTAATTTACTTAACATATTTAACTTGTAAATTTCTGAAATCAAATACTTTGCCAAATATTCTTGTTTGCCGGCATAATATTTTTTTCTATCAGCTTGTCTCTTATGCTCTTTAAATAATCGGACAAACTGTGCTGGCAGCCATCTTCTATGAATGTAAGGATTAAAAATATACCCATCATCCATAATCTCTCCATAAAACTGAGAATCCTCCGCAAAAGCCACTTCTTTAATAGGACCATTATTCAATGACAAATACTGATTCCTTCTATCTCCCAGTTTCTTTGCCAGCTGTTCTTCTTTATTCAAAATTCATCAATCCTTTCTTTATTCAAACCACGACCGATACAATACCAATCCATTATGTTCATGAAACCAATGATTGCCATACTTCCAAGTAAGTTGTCCACTAGCAATCCCAAGCAAAATATATGCTTCCAACGCATATCTTGCCTTCACTCGATCTTCTCCATAGATCATCTGATTGTGTGTCAATTCATCAGATGATTTTGCTCTGAAGTTTCCCTTTTTCGAATCTTCTACAGGAGATGAATTAAGGAAACTCTCATGTAGTTTATAAATGCCATCAAAACTCGTAGTACCTATCAGAGAATCATCTGAAAAATCAATTACTGTTCCATCTAATAATTTAATCATTTCTGTTTTAATGACTCCTTGATCCATAATGACAAGATTTCCAGAGCTAATTCTCCTTTTACAAAAATCAAATTCAAGAAGCCTTGTATGACCTCCTTGTTTTGTTTTGCACTCGTAGTCAGCCAAATTTACTATTTTTTCATAAACAGTCATTTTTCCTCCTGTAAGAAGCATCCAGATGATTGGTGTGTTTCTTTATTCTCGTTTAGATCAAACTAGATCCGGAGAGGGCTACCAATTTTTCCTGGTGCAGTCTGAATGGTTCACCTTCAGACCAAGCCAGGAATGTGGTAGCCGGGCCTGGATCTAGTTTGTGTGTTATCATCCCAATGCTTCCCTTTGTGCACACGCACTTGCGATAGTGTAGTAAATCAGCAAGTTTCTTCATTTATTTAGATTAATTACCGGTTGTTGAACCGGCTGCATGAGCTTCTGACCTAATCTTGATTAGGTTTGAGCTCTGCAGCCGGTTCAGAGACCGGTAATTATGATTCATTTACTTCACTATCATTTCTCCTTGCAGAGATTTGACAATAGCGCAGACCAGCAAATTTCTTAATTTATTTAGATGCAATAACGAGGCATGCGTTATTATTGGTGTCTTCTACCTTATTGTCGATTTCTGTTTGCCCAGATTATATCTTCATAGACTACTTTATTTGTGTGATATATAAGATACATATTGTGCATTGACAGATATCCTAAATCCTGTAAAAGATTATCCGTCTTCTGCATATTTGTTCTTACATTTCTTCCTTTCCCTCTAGCTACAATGCCTGTTTCATGAGGGTTGCTTCCGAGTCCGCCAATCCTCATTTTTCCGGTATACGCTCCTCGAAGAAGATCTTTTAACCATTCATCCATTGCTACAATGTCTTCTTCGCAATTAATAATACCGAAAAAATACTCCGCCCATCCGAACTTAGTTTTATTGTTCAGATAATCGGAGTAAAGGTATTGGTTTATCTGTTTTATTTTGCCTTTCAGCTGATTTGAGGACAGCTGATGTTTTCCAATGATTTCTTTCATTTTTTTCTGAAATCCGGAAAGCGATTTTTTACTAAGAGATATTTTTTCCCTTTTAATTTGACAACCTAAAAAAGTGAACCATTTATCCGAGGATATTTTCTCTACTTTTTTGGGATTGATTTTAAGCCCTTTTTCAACAAGTATCGCTTTCAGCTTTTCGAGAGCTTTGTCAGAGTTTCTTCCTATTATAAGTATGTCGTCTGAGTACCTATAGTAGATAGGAACCATTTTGCCAATAGTTTCATCAACATCCCGCAAAACTATGTTTGCGAGGAAGCTACCGAACGCACATCCTTGAGCAATTGACTTGTAATGTTCTACAAGTTCTCCGTTTTCGTCAAGAATTAAGTCCTCCGAATAATAATCTTTAATTACCTTATCCAGCGGACTGCCTGTACTTATTTCATCCAGAGTTTTATTCAGTGTTTCCTGGTTTACAGAATCAAAATATTTACTAATATCGATTTTATAACCAGCAAATCCTTTGTGCTTCTGTAGTTCGGAACTAATCTTTCTCGATATATTCTTTACTCCAATTCCTTTTCTGTAACTGACACAGCAAGGATGAATCATATCCTCATACATATCACAGTAAACACTGTTAATAATGCCTAACGTCAGCCTGTCCAGATCAGTATTAACATAAACTTTTCGGAATTCTCCGTTGTCTTTTGGAATCAATGCCACATGAGGAGGAGCTATTTTATACCTCCCTTCCTCGATGTATTCGCATAATAATGCCCGGAATTGAGGAGTTATATACTGTCCTATTTTTTCCGGTCGTATCCCTTTGTCTATGCAATGTTGTATAGCTCTCTCCCATCTTTCTTTTTGAAAGAAAGATGTCATTTTGGCATCTTCATACAATTGTCGTATCTCCTTTCCCAGTCCCAGCGAATTCCTTCACCATGATTAAGACCGTATTTTTCTAAAATTTTATCTCTGATTCTCTTTGATAAACAAAATTTTACAGCAATGATAGGACATTTAACAGATCTAAGTTCCAACGATTCGTCGTCGTAACTATAAAAATCGGTTATGTTTCTGTATTTTGTGTAAATTCCTTTTGCCATCTCCCATGTTTTTACATTTCCTTTATCGTCGATAAAAGCTACTTCATCATCGGGGAAATAGCCTTTTCCAATAAGAAGGATGTTATATTCTCCTATGTCCGCTCTGGTCATATACGGCACCTCCCGTCAAAAGGCATCAACACACATCAAGTTTGCATCACACAAAATTATGCTTGACACTTTCTGCTTGCTGAAGAATTTAACAAAATTTGCCATCCCATAAGCTACAATCATCTTGACTGTATAAATTACGGAAAGTTCAACTCCACAAGCACTTTTCGGTGTCGCCTCTGCCGCCTCTTCCTGTGTAAAATCCATAGAAGCCAGAAGATTTTTAATCTGATCTGGATCGTCTCTACGTGCAAAATAGTACTGGGCGTCCGTCAGTCTCATCCTGAAATCTGCAAACCCTACGCAATTAGGATTCATCATATTCGCCTTGACGATTTCTCTTCTCAAGGAGATATTGTCAACACAAAGAAAGACATATCCGTTAAGAATGTACGGAGCTGATATTCCTTTCGGATGCTTTACAATTTTCATATCCGGATTGATAGAAAGCATCATCTTTTCCACAGCATCTACTTTACTTAATCCGATATCTGCCGCTAAAAACATCTGGTTCGTGATATTTTTGGGTTCCACTTTGTCAAAATCCCAGATATGCACTTCATCCATACCAAGCCTTGTCAACTGCTCACAAACGTGTGAGCCAATCGCACCGCATCCAACTACATGCACCGGAACTCTAACTTTTTCTGATGCGTTGAAAAATTCCATCACTTTCGTTGTATCGATCATAAGTAATTTCTTCCTCTCCTTAATCTATTGTAATATTCCCATCCATCATCATCATCATCATCAAAATCGTATCTGGTCGAATTTGATGTGTTTTTTGTTTTTACCGGAACTGCATATGTCTGCTCTTTTACCTTCTTTTCTATCTGATCTTTTGCCCAATCTTCCGCATCATCTCCCTGATACAGATAATCGATATCTTCTTTTTCGTATAAAACATTATTTTTTACGTCGTATACGTTAATCCACCATGATTTACTTTTATTAAAAATACCAAAGATATAGAAATCCTCGGTATTCTGCAGGATGTTTTCCTGGAACGTAGTGTCAACCCCGGATGGAGTAACTCCCATATAAACATGAGAATGACCGAAAAATTTCATATTTGTAAACTGCTCATCCGTAAGTCCTGCACTCCACAGAGCGTATTCTTCATCGTCCGTTTCAACGGTGGCTCCCGTTACTTTCTGAGGTGGAAGATAAATGTCGTAAATTACAAACCTTTTATCGCTTTCCCTTCTTGCGGATCCATACCAGCCAACTTCTTTTGAAGCTTTATTCACAAGTGCCATCATTTTTTTGTACACTTCGTTTGTGAAAACTACTTGAACTTTTTCTTTATCTTTAAGGGTTCCTATTTTTCCCAAAGGAAAATCAAACTTCACAGAATCTGGAAGTCCTTTCTTTGTCCCGAAAGATTCCAAAATTCCCTCCTTAAACTTCTCCAGCTTTTCGGCTAAAGAAGCTTTAGTCTCCTGGTTCATCTTAATCATCTTCATTTGTATCCTCCTCCTTTTTCTTTTTTCTGAAGTATTTATCTGCTTCTGCAATCGTGACAGTTTGATTAATCTCCGGAATATAGATGACCTTTAATCCAGGTTTTGCGTATATACGGTAAACGAATCTATCGAGAACCGCACTGTCAGAGATATTCAATCCGCTCAGAGCTGACTTTATCTGAAGATATGCCGAACTCATATCTCCGTTCTCGAGATATTTTCTAATCAGATTTTCGTTATCCGCCCAACAGTCATACTCGTAGATATGAGAGTTCGGGAATTCACCTCCCGTATAAAGTTCTGAATAACGGGCTGCTCCAGAATCATCCCCATAAAAAACAACTTTTACATGGGTTTCCAAGTTCAAGATACATTTTCTTGAAAATAATGCATCCAATAAGTTGATTCTATCCGTTCCACGTGCATTGATTACGCTGTCTCGAGCATAACCCCAATCTTCTTCTTCAAAATAAAGCAGTTGGGTTTTTATAGATAAAAACAATCTATCTTCTTTACACCCCAAGATCTTAACATTTTTATAATCTGCAGAAAGAAGATTTAAGAATTCCTCTTCTCTTTCTCCGATATTTACTGATTCCCTTCTAAGGAGATTTGATTGTTTCAAATGCAAAAGGTTGTAAGAATATCTTAAATTTTCTTCGTATGTTTTAATTTTATTTCTTATATCCTGAATTTCTTCCTTCTGCAATCTTTCTCTTTGCTGGATCATGTTTACTCTTACCGAGTCCAACATTTTTTCAAGCTCGCGTTTTCTTTTTTCTTCATTCGCCTTTTGGATAATTGGCTGCATGCCTGTTGCAGACAACCGTTTCATCAAAATTTTCAATGAGGGCGAACCTCGTTTCTATGAAGTAGCTGATTCCGCTACTAACATGGATATGACATTTGAGTATGAATATCAGATGAAAATGGGTGTAGCTACTGTTATCGGCAAGAAATTTGGTATGTGGACAATCACAGCCTAATATTAACCGGCTCCGTGCTTAATTGTGCGGAGCTATTTTAATAGGAAGAAAAGGAGATTTTATGGCAACAAAAACAGTTACGAAAAAAAATACTGATACTGCCGCTTCTGCTCCTGTTGCTAAAGCAGCCCGTACATTTAAAGCAAATGATTTAATCCCTGTTCGTTCTATCACTCAAGGAGAACTTCTTCTTCCTGGTAAAAAAAGCGGGATTTTGTACACATGGTCTGCTTATGGTGATATTACAGAAGTTGAGTATCAAGATCTGTATACATTGAAAGCAAGTCGTTCCGGATACATCTACACTCCGTTTTTCATCATCGAAGACGAAGACCTTATGGCTGATTCGAGATGGAAAGACGTTGCTACGCTGTACGAAAGCATGTACAAAACGGAAGATTTATCTCAGATTTTAAGGCTTCCAATCGCACAGTTTAAGAAGGCTTTAAAACAGTCGCCGGCAGGCCTGAGAAATGCAATCAAAATCGAGGTTGCAACTAGAATCGAAGCCGGAACTTTTGATAGTATTGCAAAAATAAAAGCCGTAGACGAAATTTGCGGAACTGACTTACTTACCACGGCTGTCGGATAAGCGGGTGATTTTATTGACTTCTTATGAAGACATATATGATCGCTTTGCACAGAAAATAACTGATTTCAAAATGCTTGAAATGAACGACGAAGATGTCCGTGACATGATGAATGGATGGATGAAAAGTGCTATTGCGAAATTTAGAAGATGTCAACATGATTTGTCTGATCGTGACGATGATTTAGAAGAATTTTCATTCGATCTCCTCGATATCGAATTAGAGATTCTTGCTGAACTTATGGTTGGAGAATGGTTGGCACCTCAGTTAAATTCAGTCTTATACACTTCTCAATTCTTTGGTGGCAAAGAAGAAAAATTCTATGCTCAAGCAAATCAGTTAGACAAATTATTGGCTCTACAAAGGCGTTCTGAAATAAGAGCTCAAAAACTTATGCGTGATTACGGATATCAGAACCGTATATGGTCATCGAGGGAGGGATAGTTATGGACTCTATCTATGGCGATATCTCTGATCTTATGATAATCAAAAATACCGACGATCTCATAAATCAGATTTTTAAGCTTCTTCCGTACAAAGAAAATGACGATGAACGGTTGGAAGGACATTTTGAAGCAACGCTATTTCGTATTGTCGGTATGTCTAAAGTTTTTGAATCATATCCAGAATGGCTTACAATTATTTGTATTTTAGAATCGGCACGGAATGAAAAAAGTTTTTATTTGTACCGGAAAGCAATTCTTGATAGTTGTGCTATGGTTCGGAATATTCAAAGCAAAGTTGGTGGTAACAATGCTTGAGCTGTATAAAAAAAGACTACAGGCTTCTGGATCGTATATGGGCGAAGCACTAAAAAATCAATCAGACATGATAATGAATGAGACATTTAAAAGAGATACCAACTATAGATTATGTTACATCGACGATGAGCCCGTTGATGCAAAATACATAACCTATACTTACTATTCAATCTCGAAAGATGCCGTCGATTATCATTTACAATTTCGTCCTGGCGTGCACTATCCGATGGGCAAATATGTAGATATTCCTGATGACACAGGAACTTATAATCGTTGGATAATCGTTGGACGTTCAGATGAACCCCAATTTGTAAAATACAATATTTTGAAGTGCAATTGGACATTCAAGTGGATTGCCAATGGAGTAATTCACGAATGTCTTGGAGTGTTAAGAAAACGTAACTCATACAATTCAGGATTGTGGCATGATTACCTTTTAACAACTCCAGAAAATCAGAATCAAGCACTTCTCCCTACAACTCCAGAAACGCAAACAATAAACTATAATATGCGTTTTCTAATAAGTGATAATCAGATTAACCCTATTGCTTGGGAAGTCTCAAAACGAGAAGATACTTTCCCGGTAGGCGTAACATACATCACTTTCAAACAAGATCTGTTTAATCCGCATAGAGACAACAAAGAACTCATGATTGCAGATTATTACAACAACCCTTCTATAGATATAACTCCTGATAATAAACCGGACAAGGAATATTCTATCAAATGCTCCTCTCCTATTTGTATTAAAGTCGGAGGATCATATAAAATATTTTCCGTTCAAGAATATTCAAATAATGACGTTTTTTCTTGGGCGGTGAATGGGCTTGATCCGGATCAGTATTCTTCTATTTTTAATGAAGATAATTCTGCTGTGTTTAAGCTCAAAGCTTCAAAAGACTATTCTCTTGTCGGGAAAACTTTTTATCTCGAATTATATTACAAAGAAAAACTCGTAGATAAAATCAATGTGAAGGTAGTGAGCATATGATCAGAGATATAAACAATATTAAAGATGATATCTGCTCTGCCAAAAGGATCATTAAAGAAAGACTTTACAGCGATCCAGATATCATTGAAGCTCTACATAATCCAAATCTTGACCCGTCAGAGCCGGATAGTTACTTAGATGTCAACATCTTTGATTATATCCGAGTTCCAGGTTCTACCACTGAGGTCAAAAATTTTATCTGTTTCGATATAAGACAGGACGACGTTCTCGCCACAAACTCTTATATGAAACAGCAAGTCTATATTTTTTCTGTTTTTTCTCATGAAGATGATATCAAGACTCCTTATGGAATATCTAGGCATGATTTGCTGAGTTATTTAATACGAGATATTTTCTCATATTCAAATATATTTGGCACTCAGCTTGTTGAAATATCGAACGTTCCAGGCATTTTAGATAGCTATTATAGCAACAGGACGATTAAATTTGAGGCAATCACACCAAACTCACCGAATAAAGCGGTGCTTACAAACTTACATGAGTTCAAATATAAACGAACTTAAGTTATATTTTGGTGATGATTATCCCATTAATGATTATATCACTTTGCACCAGCCAAAGGTAAATGATGTAATCGAGATGGGCGAAGCTGATTATTATTCGACTGTTTATGCCTTAACAGCTATACCGTCTGACATGAAATCTCAATTATGGGATGCTGGATATTGTTGGGAAGATATACCAGATTTCAATCTGTTTGCTATGTTATCAGTAAACTTAGATGTGTCAAAGACATCCGTGTTTTTTGGTGATCTGGATTTTACCAAATTTCAATTAGGTAAACGTACTAACACAGATGAACTTGTTATGTTTCAATATACGAAATCTGGTGAAGAAATAGTTCTTGACAACTATGCTTATTTAAAAATTGTGAAAATTTTAAGAAAAATACATAATCTTAAAGTCAAAGTTGAGCGTGCTTCTACAAAAACAGTACGCATGATTCTTATTGAAGAAGACAGAAAAAAACATCTCCAAAAAAAAGACGAAGATCGAGGATCCATACTTCTTCCTCTGATCTCTTCTTTAATAAATTGTTCAGAATTCAAATATGGTCTGAACGAAGTCCGAGATATGCCTCTAATGGCTTTCATGGACAGTGTATCAAGAGTTCAAATTATAAAATCCACAACTGCTCTCCTCAATGGATGTTATAGCGGAATGATTGATACGTCAAAAATTAACAAAAAAGAACTTAACTGGATGCGAAATATTGAAGAGTCTTAGCGTAATGCACGCCGAGGCTCTTTTTTATGCGTCGAATTACAAAATTAAGGAGGAAATAACTAATGGCATGCAGAGTGTGGCATTGGGGTTGGATGTAGAAGCATTTGGTGATAACAGTTTTG
>OCHE01000781.1_pt1 | contig 33380 bp, 29 predicted proteins | sample 1538681 | NCBI WGS metagenome assembly OCHE01 (sample SAMN04571717, study PRJEB22368) | human gut metagenome | biome: human gut; material: stool | host: Homo sapiens | place: Luxembourg | collected 2012-08-17
ACACCTGCGCTACCAACCGCAAGCTGCTGCGCATTGCCGGGGACGATAAGCCCGCCGAGGTGGTACGCAGTCGCTTTATGAAGCTGAACGCCGACCATATCCGCTTTGTGCTGAAGTGCCTTGCAGAGAACAGCAGCCCGATCCGAAACATGAAACAATATCTGCTCGCTTCTCTGTACAATGCACCCACCACGATGCAGCTTTCCTATCAGAACCAAACCAACCACGACTTTGCGTGTGGTTCTCCGAGGAGGTGATCCCCCCAAAGAGCCTGTCATTCAGGACTGTGCACACAGGCTTTTTTCTTTTTTTGGAAAATATTTCAAACTCGTGCAATTCCGAGGGCGGCTCATTCGTATCCAGAATGAAGCGACGAAAACCGGGTGCACACCCCGGCAGCGACACACAATAAAAAGAGGAAACAATACTATGAAAAAGACGGTTTCGGTTTGCATGACGGCTGTGATGGCCCTTTCCCTGCTGGCAGGCGGTGCGGTACAGGCATACGCACTTTCGGCAGAGACGGTGGAACCGGTTTCTGCTGTGGCTGAGGAAAACTGTATTTCCAGCAGTTGGAAGCGTGCTTCCGACCCGGCACTGACAGAGAAAGTCCGCAAAGTGTTCGATAAGGCCTTTGATGGTCTGGAGGGCGTTTCCTATACGCCTGTAGCCCTGCTGGCAAGCCGCACCACCGGCTCCGGTATCCAGTACCGCGTCCTGTGCAAGGCGACTGTCGTCGTACCGGGCGCACAGGAAGAGTATGTGGTGGTCACGCTGCAGCACAGCTGGCTGAGCAAAGCAGAAATTCTGGACATCGGCGATCCACTGTGCCTGACAAATCTGGACTATGAGGAAGGCGCTGTGGGCGCTTGCCAGGAAGCCGAGTCCCCCGCCATGACAGAGGAAGCCACGGCAGCGTTCAACAAGGCCACCGAGGGCTTTGTGGGCGTGGACTATGTGCCGGTGGCTCTGTTGAGCACCCAGACCGTGGCAGGCACGAACTACCGCATCCTGTGCGAAGCAACCACGGTTTATCCGGGTGCTGAGATGCACTATGCCGTCGTGAACGTGTATGAAAGTCTGGAAGGCAATGCCAACATCATCAGCGCGACCGATAGATATGTGAGCTAAGGGAGAGTTTTTGATTCAGAAGGTCCTCCGCTGCACCTTGGGTATATTCAGCAGAAACATTTATTTTGATATTGCAAACAAGCCAGACCGGCAGGTCTGGCTTGTTTGCTGTTCCACGGAGTGGGCGTGGATGAAAAGTGCTCCGCAGCATAACCTCAAAGCTGTGAGCCTTTTTATTTGACTCGTCCCTTTCTCTGTTGTCACTCTGCCTGTATCTCTTCCACCAGCGGCAGATAGTCGGCACAGTATTTCCGGTATAGTGGCTGCACCAGTTGCCGGAAGTTCTGCATTTCTTCTTCGGGCAGCGGCAGTTCCCGGCACCCGTCAGCCAATGCCGCTTTTCGGGCAGCTGCTTCCTCCTGTGCCCAGAGCTGGCGCTCGTACTGCGCCGATGCCCGGGCACATTTCTGCAGAATCTGCTGGTACTCTTCCGGCAGTGCATCCCATGTGCGGCCGGAAGCCAGCTGCACCTCCGGTACGCGGCTGTGCTCATCGGCCATGTAGTACCGCGCCACCTTGTAGTGCTCCATGGAATAGTAAGCCGGCCAGTTGTTTTCGGCGGCATCGATCTGCCCGGTCTCAAACGCCGAGTACACGTCGCTGTACGCCGTGGTCTCCGGCACCGCACCCAGCAGGCGGATCATGTCGATCACGATCTGCGAGTTCTGCACGCGGATGGTCTTGCCCTGCAGATCGTTCAGGCTGCGCACCGGCTGACGGGCATAGAACGAGCGGGCACCCGCGTCGTACCAGCTCAGGCCCACCCGCCCCTGCGCGGTAAAGTCCTGCAAAAACTCTGCTCCGATGCTGCCATCCAGCACACGCCACATATGGTCGGCATCCCGGTAGAGATACGGCAGCAGCAGCACGTTGAGCCGGGGCAGATCGTCCGTGGCCACCGAGAGCGACACACGGGCAAAATCTACGCCGCCAATGGCAAGCTGCTCCCACACTTGCTGCTCCGAGCCGTACTCGCCGTTCGCCTTGACCTGAATGACCACCTTGCCCCCGGTCTGCTGCTGCACAAGGCTCGCAAAATACTGTGCGCCCTGTGTGGTGGGGTACCCGGCGGGCTGGTTGTCGGCATAGGTCAGCACATAGTCCGGTGTGGTCTGCGGCTTTGCGCCACAGCCTGCCAGCTGCAAAGCCGCAAAGCCCAGCCCGGCTAAAAAAGTCCGTCTGCGCATGGTGTCTCCCTCCCTTTGCAGATAGTATAGCGCACAAGACTGCCTTTGTGCAAGAGACAAGAAAAGGCGGTGCCCGCCGCAAAGCAGGTACCACCTTTTTAGGAGAAGAAGAATAAGAACAAGAAAGAGATGTCTCAGTTACATCAGGCCCATTGCCTGCGGCAGTGCGGTAGACACTGCCGGGATAAAGGTGACCAGCAGCAGGCCACCGATGATGGCCACATAGTACATAAGCATATACGGCATGACCTTGGAAAGCGAGGTGCGGCCCACTTTGATGCCTACGAACAGTGCGTTGCCCACAGGCGGGGTGATGTTGCCGATGCAAAGGTTATACACGAGGATCAGACCGAACTGGATGGTGCTCATGCCAAAGCTCTGGCAGATGGGCAGGAACAGCGGGGTGAAGATGAGGATGGCCGGGGTCACATCCATAAAGGTGCCGGACACCAGCAGGATCACGTTCATGATGAGCAGGATGATGTACTTATTGCTGGTCAGGCTCAGCAGGGCTGCTGCAACCGCATCCGGGATCTGCAAAAAGGCCATGACCCAGCCCAGAATGTTGGAAACACCCACAAGGAACACCACCATGCCGGACATCTTGGCAGAGTCCACGATGATCTTCCACAGGCTTTTAAGGTTGATGGAGCGGTAGCAGAAAGCAAGGATCAGCGCATAGACAACGGCAATGGCAGAGCCTTCGGTGGCAGAGAACACACCGCCGATGATGCCGCCGATGACCACGATGATCAGGGACAGGGAAGGCAGGGCGCGCAGGGTGCAGACGCCGAGATTTTTCCAGTCAAACTTACCGGGGGTGCCTTTATAGCCCAGCTTGACCGCCAGCAGCACGCCCACCACGCAGCAGCACAGCGCCCAGATGATGCCGGGGATGTAACCGGCCATGAACAGCGCAGCCACAGAGGTGCCGCCGGACGCCAGAGAGTAGGTGATCAGGGCGTTGGACGGCGGGATCAGCAAACCGGAGCAGGAGGAAGCAGCATTGGTGGCAGCGGTCACGGCGGGGTCGTAGCCCTGCTCGTCGGCACCGTCGCGGATCATGGAGCCAACAGCAGCCGCCGCAGCAGATGCAGAGCCGGAGATGGCGCCGAACAGGGCGTTGGTGCCGATGTTGGTCACCAGCAGTGCGCCGGGCATCTTGCCCAGAATGGCCATGACGAAATCCACCAGACGCTTGGCGATGCCGCCCTGATTCATGATGTTGCCGGCCAGAATAAAGAACGGGATGGCGGTCAGACTGAACTTGCTCATGCCCACAAAGGTGCGCTGGGCAGCGGTCAGCACGGCAACATTCAGATCAATGGAAGAAAGGATGGCAGTCAGAGAAGAGACTGCAATGGCGTACGAGATGGGCACGCCGAGGAACAGCAGCACCAGCAGCACTGCCAGAATTACGAGTAACGCTTGAATTGCCACAGCTTAGTCCTCCTTATTTTCCTTGTCGGCATCGGCAGCCATTTCGGCTTCCACCTTTGCAAAGTCTGCATCCTCCGGGGTATCCAGACAGATGGAGCCGTTGGCGATGCCGATAATGTTCAGCACGGAATACACCAGAATGATCACGCCGCAGATGGGCATGACCCAGTAGAACACGCCCACGGCAACGCCCAGCGAGGAGGTCTGCTGTCCCATAGCCAGCTGGGACACCTGAAAACCGCCGAACACCAGAATGGTCGCGGAGAAGATGAAGGCGATGACCTCGGCAAAGATGTGGAACGCCTTGCGCATGGTGGGGTTGAACCGATCCACCAGCACGGGGATGTTCATGTGGCCGCGCTCGCCGGAGACGATGGTGGCACCCAGCATGGTGCTCCAGCCGAACAGATAACCCACCAGTTCCTCCGACCATGTGGAGGGAGAGTTGAAGATATAACGTACGATGACCTGATAGGTGGTCAGCACCACCATGACCGTCATGCTCAGACCTGCCAGCAGGTTGAGCACCTTATTCAGGGTATTTCTCAGTTTTTCCATGATGCTCCTCCTCAGTCCGCAGTGTGGGCAGCATTGTGCTGCTGGATCAGGTCATAAATGGGCTGCAAGTCCGGGTTTGCTGCCAGCACGGAATCGTGCAGGGGGGCCATAGCCTCCTGAAACGGTGCAGTGTCCGGGTAAATAAAGTTGACGTGCTGCTCATTCTCGGCCTTGTCCTTGGCCTCGGCCACGGCATCCTCCCAAGCATCCTGCTCGGTGCGCTTCACGATCTGGAAACCTTCTTCAAAGATTGCGCGCTCCTCGTCGCTGAGCTCGTTCAGGAAGGCGTAGTTTGCCACCAGCAGATCCGGCACCATCTGGTGCATATCGTAGGAGTAATACTTGCAGATATCACCGTGACCGTTATCGGTCAGAGCCAGCTCGTTGTTCTCGGCACCGTCCAGAATACCGGCCTGCAGTGCGGTGTACACATCGCCGAAGCCCATGGGGGTCGCCGTGCCGCCCAGCAGACGCATCATTTCCACGTTGGTGGGCGACTGCTGCACGCGGATCTTCAGACCCTTCAGGTCGGAGGGCTGGTTGATGGGGGTCTTGATAGTGTAGAAGTTGCGGGTGCCGGCATCCAGCCATGCCACCGTTTCCAGACCGGCCTTGGAAGTGGTCTTGAAAATGGGGTCCGTCACCTCGGGATCGTCCATCGCCTCGTGGTAAGCTTCTACGCTGGAGAACAGGTAAGGCAGGTTGAAGATTTGGTATTTGGCACTGAAGGTCTCCATGATGGCAGTGGATGCCACTACAAAGTCGATGGCACCGGTCTGGGTCAGCTGCACCATTTCGGTCTGGGAGCCCAGCAGCTCGCTGGGGTACACCTCCACGCGGTACTTGTCGCCCAGCTTCTCGTTGATGTAGTTGGCAAAGGCTTCCAGTCCCAGATGATCCGGGTGGGTCTGGGACTGCACATGGCCGATGCGCACGATCTTGCGGTCGTCACCGGAGCCGGCGCCGCAGCCGGTAAGCATCATGCTGCTGGTCAGTGCCGCCGCGCCCATCAGCGACAGAAACGTTCTTCTCTTCATGAATGGCATCCTCTCTTTTCGCGTTTTTTCTATGATTTTATTTTAACAACTCGTTCATTTTTGCGAAACCGGATTATTTTGCGAAACGCAGCACGATTTTGTCTTTGTTGTATCCAAGTACAATTTTTGTGTTTTGCGGACGAAAGAAACTGGCAAAAATAAAAAAGCACTCGTTCCTCTCCTGCTGACAGGCAGGAAAGAACGCGTGCTTCCTATATATCCGATTTATCCCTGTACCGCTTTTTCCGCTGCGGCCATGCGGTATTCCGAAGGGGTCTGGCCGGTCAGGCGCTTGAACACCCTTGTAAAATAGTTGGCGTCGCTGTAACCCACAGCAGCACCGATGTCCTTCAGGCTCAGGCGCGGGTCCAAAATCAGCTGGCGCGCCTTGTTCACCCGATATTCGTTCAGGTAGGCCGAAAAGTTTACCTTAAAGCACTGCTTGAACAACTTGCAGAAGTAGGCGTCGGAGTAGCGCAGCGCGGCGGCGGCATCCTGCATGGAGATATCCTCCCCATAGTGGGCGTCGATAAAGCGGCTGATCTCGGCACGGATGATGGCGGTACGCATATCCTCGTCCTCTTCCCGGCGGAGGGGCTCTGCAGGCGCAGGGGGCTGTGCCGGGCGGGCAGGCAGCGGCACCGACACCTGCCGGATGGCATCCTCCACCGCGAATACCAGTTCCTGCTCGTTGTAAGGCTTGAGCAGATAGTCCATCGCCCGTACAGAGATCGCCTGCCGTGCATAGTCGAACTTATCAAAGCCGGTCAGGAACAGGATGGCGCAATTTCTGTCTGTTTCTCGGATCTTGCGCGCCACCTCCAGCCCGGTGAGACCCGGCATTTCAATGTCCAGCACAGCCACCTGCGGCGCTTCGCGGGCAAAAATTTCCAGAGCCTCTCTGCCGTTTTTTGCTTCATACAGGCAGATCAGATCTCCCAGATACTTCTGCAAAGTCCGGCACAGCACCTTGCGCTCGATCAATTCATCCTCTGCCACCAGCAATTTGCACTTCACGAAAGCGTCTCCTCCTTTTCTTCCGGCTGCTGCGTCTGCGGGAGCTCAAACCGCACCACAGTACCGTGACCTGCGCGGCTGTATACCTGCATTTTACCGCCCGGATACAGCATCCCGATGCGGCGGGAAATGTTGCCAAGGCCAATGCTGCGTCCGGTCTGCTCGCTCTGCGCAATTTTAGTTTGCACAGCGTCCAGTTCCTCTAGGGTCATCCCCTTGCCGTTGTCTGCAACTGTGAGCACCAGCACCTTGCCCTGCATCCATGCCCGCAGCAGGATGCGTCCGCCTTCCTCGCGGGACTTGAGCCCATGCGAGTAAGCATTTTCCACCACCGGCTGCAGCATAAAGGACGGCACCAAAACCGCCGCAGGCTGCACCTGAATGCTTTTTTCAACGGTAATGCGTCCATCGAACCGCATTTGCTGCAAATAAATGTAGTCCTCCAGCCCGTCCAGTTCCTCCTCCAGCGTGATCTGCTGGCGCTTGGTGCGCAGGTTGTGCCGGAACAAACTGCCCAAATGCACGATCATCTGGTCGGTGGTGGAAGCATCCTCCAGCCGCGCCATGCAGGAGATCATGTTCAGGGTGTTGAACAGAAAATGCGGATTCACCTGACTTTTAAGCACCTCCAGCCGGGTGTGTTCCAGATCCTTTTCCAGCGCAAGGTTCCGCACCTCTTCCCGGTGCAAGGCCTGCTGCGTGGTCAGTTGCTGCGCCATGGCGTGCTTCATCTGGTTAAAGGTTCCCGTCAGCCGCCCCACTTCGTCGCTGCTTTTCACCGGAAGATCCGGGCTTGAAAGATCCCCCTCGGCAATGCTGCGGGAGGCCTGTGCCAACCGCAGCAGCGGACGCACCACCGCGCGGCTCAACACCCGGATAAGCAGCAGCATCAGCGCGGCTGCCGTCAGGAACAGTCCCAGATACAGCCACGGCAGATGCCGGATGTGAGCCGCCGTGCTGCTGTAAAGGGCGTTTTCCTGTTCCAGCGTGGCCTGTGTCAGCCGCAGCGCATACTCGGCAAGGTAGTCCTGCAGCGCCATCACATGGTACATCTGTTCAATGTAGGTATCTGCCGAGGGGGAAAGCTGCAAAAAGGCATCCCGCTCCTGCCGATAGCCCGCATACCCCTGCAAAAGGTTCCATGTACGGGCATAGCGCTCTTCACCAATGCGGACGTAATCGAAGGGCAGGGCCGCAAGGCTCTGCTCGGCAGCAGCGCAGGCAGCGGTATAGGCCTGTTCGGTTTCAGAAGTAGGCTGGCGCACATAGCGTGCAAAGGCCTGTGTTTCGTCCTTGAGGGCGTTTTGCACCGTGTAGCAGACGGCGTTGTCGGCCAGCAGCGTATCAAAGGAGCGTACCGTCCACTGCCCTGCCATGGTAGCGATGCCAGTGGAAAGCATGGTGACCAGCAAGATTGCGGTAAGCCATGCCGTGACCTTGCGGCGCAGGGATATACCGCCCTGCGCGGTTTTGTTCCGTGCCATACGATTTCCCTCCTATCCTTGCAGCACCCGGCCTTTTTTATAAGTATAATAATCTTCCGGGGAAAGTGCAACTGCAAAAAATCACCGGTTTTTGCAAGGGGGCCGGTGCTTGCAGGCAATATTCCTGTGACCAACGATGACCACAATCGCCGTTACACCGTTATTAACGGTTATCCTGTCGTTCTCAGTTTTGCAAAAGAACCCAATCCGGGTGTCTTTGATCGTATCCGTGACATTCTGCTCGTCACCAGCTATACCAAGACAACTAGCTGACATCGTGGACGAGGACAAAAGAACGCGCTATACTGAGGATGGCAGTGGTATTCGGGACAATCCATGAACCACTACCAATCGTTCTTTGATAACCGAATATCGTTTATCCTCGCTTTTATAGCGAAAGTGAGGAACCCCCTATGACTGAAACTAAAAACCGTGTCTGCTGCCTGTACCGTGTGTCCACTGACAAGCAGGTGGATTTCAACTCGAACCACGAAGCAGACCTTCCCATGCAGCGCAAGGCGTGTCACAAGTTTGCTGAAGCAAAGGGCTGGGTCATCGTCCATGAAGAACAAGAAGAGGGCGTGTCTGGCCACAAAGTCCGCGCAGAAGCCCGTGACAAGCTGCAAATCATCAAGGATTATGCCCGAAAAGGCAAGTTTGACATTCTGCTGGTGTTCATGTTCGATCGAATCGGACGCATCGCAGATGAAACACCATTTGTCGTAGAATGGTTTGTACGAAACGGCATCCGGGTATGGAGTACCCAAGAGGGTGAGCAACGATTCGACAACCACACTGACAAATTGTTGAACTATATCCGCTTCTGGCAGGCAGACGGTGAAAGCGAAAAAACTTCTGTCCGAACCCGCACCAGTCTGCGGCAGCTTGTGGAAGAAGGGCACTTCAAGGGCGGCAGTGCGCCGTATGGTTATGACCTTGTGAAAAGTGGCCGCATCAACAAGCGCAAGCACGAACTCTACGAACTTCATATCAATGAGCAGGAAGCCGAAATCGTTCGGCTAATCTTCGATAAATATGTATACGAGGGTTACGGCGCACAGCGGATCGCCACCTATCTGAACAATGCTGGATACCGCGCCCGCTCTGGAAAGTGCTGGCATCCGGGCAGCTTGCGAGGAATGGTCTGCAATCTGACCTATATGGGCGTTCTCCGCTGCGGAGATGCCCGCTCCGAATTGATACCCGAACTCCAGATCATTCCGCAGGGTAGACGTTTATCGCGGATACCAAATCCATGTGGACTTCAACTTTGATCTTGCACAGTATTGGGAGAATAGCGATGAACTTGCTTGCTGACAAACACAAAAACACCGTTGACTTCGATTTGAAATCAACGGTGTTTGTAACTCTCATTTGAGCTGATGGTGGAGAATACCGGGATCGAACCGCTGACCTCTTGCAGTCCATGCACGGCGCTCTCCCGGGTGAGTTAAATCCTCACTCGTTTGGCACTAATAAAAAAGCACCGCACATTTCTGTGCGGTGCTTTTTGTTCTGGTGGAGATTACCGGGATCGAACCGGTGACCTCTTGCATGCCATGCAAGCGCTCTCCCAGCTGAGCTAAACCCCCAGATGTCTGGCCTGTTGCCTGACGACATGGGTTATTATACCAGCCGGAGGGGCGCTTGTCAACGGTTTTTTACAAAAATCTATTCTCTTTTTTCAGCGGCGCAGCGCACCCGGAAGCTTTTGACGCAGCTGCGTTTTTCCCGGGGCTGCTCTGCCGCAAAAGACTGCCGCATTACCTGTCCCATTTGTCACACAGGGCGTTGATCTGGTCGGCAAATTTTGCCAGATCCTTATTTGCGCCGCCCTCGTTGTGCTCGATGACCCGCAGCAGGCGCTTGCCGGCGCTGACCAGCCGCTGGAACACGGTAGCGGCGCGGTTTGCACCCTCGCCGGTCCTCTGCTCCACGCGGACTTTCGTGCCCTCCTGCAGGCAGACTGCGCCCTCGGCACCGATCGCCCACTGCGCACCGTTGTAGGGCGCACAGGCGGTAAAGCCCTGTTCGGTCAGGGTGTCCACAAAGCGGTTCTCCACCTCGTCCTCGCCGTGGATCACGAACACCCGCAGGGGCTTTTCTGTAAAGGCGTTCACCCAGCGCAGCAAGCCGTCTTTATCGGCGTGGCCGGACATTCCGGTCAGCTGGCAGATCTCCGCCTTCACCTCGATGGGCTCGCCGAACAGCTTGACCGAGTCCACCCCCTCGATGAGGGTGCGTCCCAAAGTGCCCACCGCCTGAAAGCCCACGAACAGGATCGTGCATTCCGGCCGCCACAGGTTGTGCTTGAGGTGGTGGCGGATGCGTCCGGCTTCGCACATTCCGCTGGCGGACAGGATGACCTTGGGCGTGCGGTCGGTGTTGATCATGCGGGAGTCCTCGCTGGTCACGCTGATGCGCAGCCCCGGCACGTTGATGGGGTCGATGCCCTTTTCCAGCAAAGCGCGGGTCTGGGCGTCAAAGCAGCCGGGGTCTGTATCCCGGAAGATGCGGGTGGCTTCGGTGGCCAGCGGGCTGTCGATGTAGACCGGGAAGTTGCCGTGCCCTTTGACCAGCCCTTTTTCCTTGATCTCCCGCAAAAAATACAGCATCTCCTGCGTGCGTCCCACCGCAAAGCTGGGCACTACCACGTTGCCGCCCCGGTCAAAGGTGCGCTGCAAAATTTTTGCCAGCTCTGCCACATAGTCCGGCCGGGGGTCGTGGTTGCGGTCGCCGTAGGTGGACTCCATGAACACATAGTCCGCCTGCTGGATATAGGTGGGGTCTTTGATGATGGGCTGCTCCAGATTGCCGATATCGCCGGAGAACACCAGCTTTGTGGTGGTGCTGCCCTCGGTGATCCACAGCTCGATGCTGGCAGAGCCCAACAGGTGTCCCACGTCCACAAAGCGTGCTTCGATGCCTGAGGCAAGCTGGACGCGCTTGTCGTACTCCACGCCCCGGAACAGGCGGCAGGCGGCTTCGGCGTCCTGCACGGTGTACATGGGCTCTACCGGCTCTGCGCCGGAGCGTTTGCCCTTGCGGTTTTTCCACTCGGCTTCAAACTCCTGAATATGCGCCGAGTCCCGCAGCATGATGCCGCACAGTTCCACGGTGGGGATGGTGGCGTAGATCCTGCCCCGGAAGCCGTTGTGCGCCAGCAGCGGCAAAAGGCCGGTATGGTCGATATGGGCATGGGTGATGAGCACAAAGTCGATCTCGCCGGGGGCTACGGGCAGGGGCTGGTTCTCGTACACATTTTTGCCCTGCTCCATGCCGTAGTCGATGAGGAATCGCTGCCCTGCCGCTTCCAGCATGGTGCAGCTGCCGGTCACCTCGTGGTTCGCGCCTAAAAACGTAAGCTTCAATGCAGAACACCTCCGGTTCGTTTTATAGCTTTAGTATAGCATATTTTTAAGGTACACGCCGCACAAATCTGCGGAAAGTTTACGGGCATAATGCTGAATTGCAGAAAAAATTTTTATACAATCTTGACAAACCACCCTGTTCTGTTATAAACTTAGGTTTGTATGACGTTCGTTCGTATTTTATGAGTCTTTTTAAATAGAGAGGTAGAAATTTATGGTTCGTAACGATTTGCGCAACGTTGCCATTATCGCTCACGTTGACCACGGCAAGACCACGCTGGTGGATGCCCTGCTGCGTCAGAGCGGCGCTTTCCGCGACAATCAGGCCGTGGCCGAGCGCGTGATGGACAGCGGCGATATCGAGCGTGAGCGCGGCATCACCATTCTGGCAAAGAACTGCTCCTGCACCTACAAGGGCGTCAAGATCAACATCGTCGACACCCCGGGCCACGCCGACTTTGGCGGCGAGGTGGAGCGCGTGCTGAAGATGGTCAACGGCGTGCTGCTGCTGGTGGACGCTGCCGAGGGCTGTATGCCCCAGACCCGCTTTGTGCTGCAGAAGGCTCTGCAGCAGAACCTGAGCCTTGTGGTGGCCATCAACAAGATCGACCGTCCCGATGCCCGCATCAAGGAAGTCATCGACGAGGTGCTGTACCTGCTGATGGATCTGGGCGCTACCGACGAACAGCTGGACTGCCCCATGCTGTTCTGCTGCGGCCGTGACGGCACCGCCAGCCTGGACCCGGATGTGCCGGGCACCGACCTGATCCCCCTGTTCGACACCCTGCTGAGCACCATCAAGCCGCCCGAGGGCGACCCTGAGGCTCCCTTCCAGATGCTGGTGTCCTCTGTGGACTACAACGACTTCGTGGGCCGCATCGGCATCGGCCGCATCCAGAACGGTGTTGCCAAGGTAGGCGAGGAAGTGGTCGTGTGCGACTGGCACAACCCCGACCTGAAGATGCGCGGCCGTCTGACCAAGCTGTACGACTTCCAGGCCAACGGCCGTCAGCCCTGCGACAACATCACCGCAGGTGATATCGTGGCATTCTCCGGTCTGCCGGACGTGACCATCGGCAACACCCTGTGCAGCCCCTCCAACGTGGAGCCGCTGCCCTTCGTCAAGATCAACGACCCCACCGTGGAGATGACCTTCTCGGTCAACGACAGCCCGCTGGCCGGCCGTGAGGGCAAGTTCGTCACCAGCCGTCAGATCCGCGACCGTCTGCAGAAGGAACTGTTGAAGGACGTGGCCCTGAAGGTAGAGGACTCCGCCACCACCGATTCCTTCCGTGTCATGGGCCGTGGTGAGATGCACCTGTCCATCCTCATCGAGACCATGCGCCGTGAAGGCTATGAGCTGCAGGTCTCTCCCCCGCACGTTCTGACCAAGGTGATCGACGGCAAGACTTACGAGCCCATGGAGCATGTCGTCATCGACGTGCCCACCCAGTATCAGGGTGCCGTCATGACCGGTCTGGGCCAGCGCAAGGCCATCCTGCAGCAGATGGAGTCCCTGGGCTCTGACCGTGTGCGTTTGGAGTTCCGGATGCCCAGCCGCGGCCTGTTCGGCTACCGCAACCAGTTCCTGACCGATACCCACGGCGAGGGCATCATCAACCAGATCTTTGACGGCTACGATGTGTGGGCTGGCATGATCGCCAACCGCTCCACCGGTTCTCTGGTCAGCTTTGAGACCGGCGAGGCCGTCACCTACGGTCTGTTCAACGCTCAGCAGCGCGGCACCCTGCTGGTGGGCCCCGGCGAGAAGGTGTACGAGGGCATGGTCATCGGCTACACCGCTTCCGGCGAGGATGTGGACGTGAACGTCTGCAAGACCAAGCACCTGACCAACACCCGTTCTTCCGGCTCCGACGACGCTCTGCGCCTGATCCCCATCAGCAAGCTGAGCCTGGAGGGCTGCCTGGAGTTCCTGGCACAGGATGAGCTGCTGGAGGTCACCCCGGAGAATCTGCGCATCCGCAAGCAGATTCTGAACCATGAGCAGCGCATGAAGGCCAAGAGCAAGCTGAAGTAATTTCAACTTATAATAGCAGCGCAGAAGCACCCACGGGCGTTTCTGCGCTGCTTTTTGTGCCAGTTACCCCCTCAGTCAAAGCCTGTCGGCTTTGCCAGCTCCCCCAAGGGGGCGCCTTCAAAGGGAAATTGATTTCCGAATTTTTGCAAAAAAGGCTTGCAAAAGCGCGGTGACTGCGGTATAATGTTTCTCGCAGTCACTGTTATGCCTCTTTAGCTCAGTCGGTTAGAGCACCTGACTGTTAATCAGGGTGTCGCCTGTTCGAGTCAGGCAAGAGGCGCCAGCAAAGCGATGGATATTTTTCCATCGCTTTTTTGTATTTCTGTATCTTTTTTTCACGCATTCTTAACGGTTCTTAAAAAATATCGCCTTGAAGAACACTAGTGGATGTGGTATACTTTTATAAGTTTATAGATGTAGAAAGGCTGCATGGCTTTCCCGCATCCGCAGACAGGCGCTCCTCCGGTCAGAAAGCTGCCGTGCAGGAGCGCAGTTTTTTCGTTGGTCAAATCAGCAGGCAGGCCGGCGGCTCTGTGCGGCAAGCACGGGCGGCAGGGCGGCTTTGTGTCGTTTGAATAAATCTGTAGAATAAAAGGAAACATCTATGCGTTATACCTACGTCCGGCAGCACGATACCACCGACTGTGCGGCTGCCTGTCTGGCCATGGTGTGCCTGCACTACAAAAAGGAAGTGACCATCACCCGCCTGCGGGATATGATGGGTACCGACCTGAAAGGCACTAACCTTGTCGGCCTGCAAAAAGCCGCCAATGAACTTGGCTTTACCACCGCCGCAGTCCGCGTGGACCGCGAAAACTTCCTGAGCGACTTCTCGCTTCCCTGCATTGCACAGGTGATCACCGATCAGGGTCTGGCTCACTTTGTTGTGGTGTTCAAAAAGACCACCATCAAGGACGAAGGCGCGCGCCGCAAGCATATGCTGCAGGACGCCGAGACCCGCAAGGAAGAAGAGAAAAAGGGCAAAAAGCATAAGTGCAAGGATTACGTCATCATCGGCGACCCCGGCACGGAGCTGAAAAAGATCAGTCTGGACGAGTTCTACAAGAACTTTACCGGCGTGCTGCTGCTGCTGAACCCCACCTCCGAGTTCAAGGGCGGCAAGCTTGGCAGCAGGGACGGTAAAGACGGCAAGGACGGTAAGGACGGCAAGAGCGGCAAGTACGGCATGATGAAGCGGTATATCGACCTGCTTCTGCCCCAGAAAAAGCTGTTCTTCTACGCCATCCTCAGCTCGGTGATCACCACCATTCTGGGCATCGCGTCCTCCATGTTCAATAAGATCCTGATGGACGAGGTGCTGCCCTACGGGCTGAATAACCTTTTGGTCACCCTGATCCTGGTGTTCAGCGTGGTCAGCATCACCAGCACGCTGATCGGCTTTGTGCGCCAGTGGGTGCTGATCCATCTGTCCATCAAGATCGATATCCCGCTGATGCTGGGCTACTTCGGGCACATCTTCAACCTGCCCATGAAGTTCTTTGCCACCCGCAAGACCGGTGATATCACCACCCGTTACTCGGACGCTGACACCATCAAATCCATCTTTACCAGCATTGCGCTGAGCCTTGTGATGGATATCTCCATGGCAGTCATCACCGGCATCATCCTGTTCCGCATGAACGCCATGCTGTTCTCCATCTCGCTGTTCATGGCACTGGTCAGCATCCTGCTGGTGCTGGTGTACAAGCAGCCCTATAAGCGGATCAACGAAGAGAGCATGGCACAGTCTGCAGCGCTGAACAGCCAGATGATCGAGAGCCTGCGCGGCATCGAGACCGTCAAGTGCAACGCCAACGAGCAGACCGAGCTGGATAATCTGGAACGCGAGTACATGAAGAGCCTGAAGATCAGCCTGCGCTCCAGCCGCATCAGCACCACGCAGGGTCTGATTTCCTCCTTCATCTCCACCGGCTTCAGTATGCTGACCACCTATGTGGGCATCAGTCAGGTGCTGAACGGCGAGATGACGCTGGGCGGCTTTATGGCATTCAGCACCCTGTCCAGCTACTTCACCTCCCCCCTGAGCAACCTGATCGGCCTGCAGATGCAGATCCAGGAAGCCAGCATCTCCATGAAGCGTCTGACCGAGATCATGGACTACCCCGCTGAGAACGAGACTGCCGAGGGTATGGAGCAGAGCGAGATGGAAAAGGTGGAGGGCGACATCGAGTTCAAGGACGTCACCTTCCGCTACGGCAACCGTGCCCCGGCACTGGATCATGTCAGCTTTACCATCCCCGCCGGCAAAAAGGTGGCGCTGGTGGGCAGCAGCGGCAGCGGCAAATCCACCATTACCAAGCTGCTGCTGAAGTACTACGACCCCGAGGACGGCGAGATCGATGTGAACGGCGTGAATCTGGCGGAGTACAGCAGCCACTCGGTGCGCCGCGCCATCGCCTATGTGCCCCAGAACGTTGAGCTGTTCAGCAAGACCATCTACGACAACATCCGCATCTCCCGCATGGACGCTACGCTGGACGAGGTGAAGGAAGCTGCCAAGAAGGCTGACGCGCACGAGTTCATCCGCCACCTGCCGCTGCAGTACAACACCTATCTGGAGGAAGCCGGCAACGGCCTGTCCGGCGGTGAGAAGCAGCGCATCGCACTGGCGCGTGCCTTCCTGAAGGACTCCAACCTTTACATTCTGGACGAGTCCACCAGTAATCTGGACTTTGCCACCGAGACGCTGATCTTCAACATGATCTACGAGCAGCTGGCAGACCGCTCCATGCTGATCGTGGCGCACCGCCTTTCCACCATCCGTGACTGCGACCTGATCCTTGTGATGGATCACGGCAAGATCGTGGAGCGCGGCAACCATGAGGAACTGATGGCAAAGGATGGCCGCTATGCCGAGCTGTGGAATATGCAGCAGGGCATCTTCCGCAAGCGCAAAGCCGAGCCTGCTCCGCAGGCAGTTGCCGCTGTGGTGGAAGAGGACGACGACGGCGAGTCCATCACCTACTGACCGCATCCGCAACTCTTGCCCGGATGCAGCATAAGCTTTTTCCCGCCCGGCGGGAAACCGAAGAATGCCTCGTTATGGTGTGCCCGGAGGCAGACGCTTCCGGGCACCTTTTTGTTCCGGCTTACATTGAAAAAATAACAGGATTAGGGGTAATTTACTATGAACGAGATCAAAGTTGCTGAAAACAAGACCCTCAAGCTGACCAATGTTCTCTCCCGCGTTGTGCAGCCGGAGGAGCTGGCAAACCTGCCGGTCATCCTGACCCAGATGCAGAACTTTATGAAGAGCAACGGCGCACAGCCCATCGGCCCGCTGGTGCAGGCTATCGTGGAAGGCACCGGCCCGGACCATATGCCCGTCATGTACATGATGCAGCAGGCCACCCAGATGATCACCCAGATGGAGCCCGGCTACCACATGGACGCTGTGCTGCGGGTAAAGAACTGCTTGTACGCCCACTTTACCGGCCCTCTGGCCTTCAACCAGCTGGCCACCGCCAAGCTGCAGGTCCTGGCTTTTGAAAACGACATCAAGCTTAGCGGCAACAGCTACACCATCTACGTCAATCAGGACGAGGACGACGGCGTGATCGACGTGTTTATGGAGACCAAATAATTATGACAACGACCATTCAGAACCTTTCGGATCTGCAGGACCGCCGGATCATGATGGACAAAAAGCTGCCCCCTTACGGGTACGCCTTTGTCATTCTGACCGGGCTGTTCATGATCTTTCTGGTGATCTGGAGCACCCAGACCAACCGCATCTATGTCAGCCAGAACAGCGGTGTGGTGCAGGCCGCCAACAAGACCTACATCATGTCCAGCTACTCCGGCTCCATTACCGAGCTGTATGTCTCGGAGGGCAGCTATGTGAACGAGGGCGACCTGATCGCCCGGCTGAAGAGCACGGATCTGGATATGCAGAAGGACACCCTGCAGAGCCAGCTGGATATCTACCAGAAGCAGCTGGATCAGTACAACAAGCTGCTCAAGTGCATTCAGGACGACACCAACTACTTCGACGAGACCAGCGCTGAGGATCAGCCCTACTACTACCAGTACCAGACCTACAAAAGTCAGGTAGCACAAAAGACCTTTGACGCTTCTACCTATCAGGCTGCCGGCTACTCCGACACCCAGATCAAGGCTTTGATGGAGCAGAACCAGAGTGAGCTGGAGTCCCTATACTACTCCACCATGCAGTCCATCTCCCAGAGCATCAACAGCGCACAGGTCAATGTGGACAACCTGCAGGCGCAGATGGATTCTTTGAACACCGGCGCCAACGATTACTTCATCTATGCGCCCACCTCCGGCGTGATCCACATGGACACCCCCTACAAGGAGGGCATGGTGCTGAGCGCCGGCTCTGCAATGGCTACTATTGCCAGCGAGAACGACGATCTGGAGATCGTGGCTATGGTGTCGGTGAACGACCGTCCCCTGCTGCACGTAGGCGACCCCTGCAAGATCGCCATCACCGGCCTGTCGGAGTATTCCTACGGCACGCTGACCGGCACCGTCACCTCCATTGACAGTGATGTGACCTCCAGCAACAGCACCTCCTACTACAAGATGACCATCAAGCCCGATGCCACCTATGTGGTGAGCCGCAGCGGCGACAAGGTGGATCTTGCCAACGGTATGAGCGTGACCGCCCGCGTGGAATACGATCAGGTCACCTATTTTGAATATGCCATGGAGGCACTGGGCGTGCTGTTCCGCTAAAAGCGGACTGCACAGCACGGCAGGATGCCCCCCTTTTACACCACCCCAAAGAGGTACAAACAACATGATTCGAACCGCAAAGAAACTGGCCGCCTGTGTGCTGATGCTGGGTGTGCTGGTATGCGGCACCGCCCTGAGCGCTGCCGCCGCCGGCCTGCCTGTTGAAGCGCAGAACGGCGTTTCACTGCCCTGGTCCAAGGATGTCCCTGCCGAGAGCATTTCCACCGGCAGCTACTCTGCCAATATGCTGCTGGGCGCTTCCCAGCAGCTGTCCCCCGTGGTCAAGCCCAGTTACAGCACCGACTCTGTGGTCTTTTTGACCGATGACAGCAGCGTGCTGACCGTAAGCAGCAGCGGCGTGGTGCAGGCTGTGGGCGTTGGCACTGCCACCATTACCGCAGCCGCCGGCAACCAGATCTGCGCCTACACCATCGTGGTCTCCATGGACTCCTCCATGATCGTGACCGAGATGGACCTTTCCCTCTCCTCCAACACCATCTATGTGGGCAACTCGGTGTCGGCTTCACTGCAGGTGCGCCCCAGTTCCGCTTCCAACTACGCCACCGTCACCCTGACCTCCTCTAACGAGAAGATCGCCACGGTGAACAGCTTTGGCCGCGTGACCGGCGTAGCGCCCGGCACTGCCACCATTACCGCTGCCTGCGGCTCGGTGGTGGCCACCACCACCGTTACGGTGCTTGCCCTGCCCACAGACTCCACCGGCACAAGCGGCACTGTGTCCAGCAACAGCGGGCAGGTGATCACCCCCAGCACCAACTATATCGTGCTCAAGCCCGGTGCCACCCGCACCATCACGGCTAAAGCCACCCCTGCCAGTGCATCCCAGTCCTTCACCTTCAAGTCCGGCAACAGCAGCATTGCCACGGTCAGCCCCTCGGGCGTGGTCACGGCGGTGGGCACCGGCTCTACCTCCATTACCATTTCCAACGGCAAGGCCACTGCCATGGTCACGGTCATCGTGAACCGCTCGGCAGATGCTTCCTCCGGCAGCGACAACAGCAATGCCGACACCAATACCCCGGACGACAACACCTCTATCCCGCTGGACCCTGTGGTGCAGACCATTCAGGACAGCACGGAGGATCAGGTGGTGTTCAACCAGTCTGAGGTGCCCATCGTGACCGGCGAGATCCTGAACGCCCTGCGCACCACCGGCAAGACCCTGTGCGTGGTGGGCGACGGCTACACCATGAACGTTTCCGGCAAAAACGTAAAGAGCACCACCAGCGAGATCGACACCGCCATCACCTTTACCGAGAGTGAAGAGGGGCTGGAGTTTGAGCTGGACAACGGCCGTGCCCTTCCCTGCGCGGTGCAGCTGGAGCTGGATGTGAGCACCTACTCCCGCCTGTACCTGTACAACACCATCAGCAACAAGTGGCAGTACCTGAACAGCTACAAGGACGGCGTGATCACCGCCGACACTGCCGGCCGCTACCTGCTGACCAACCAGAACCTGCGGTTCGGCAATATCAACTGGTCCTTCTTCATCGCCGGCGGCGTGGTTGTGATCCTGATCGCCGTGGTCTACATCGCGTTCAAGAAACGCTACTGGTTCTGGTAAGCGCCCCTGCTCTTCCCGCATATAACAAGCCGCCCGCTGCACACCATTTCGTGCAGCGGGCGGTTTTGTGTTCTATTCTCCCCTGTTACTCCACCGTTACGCTCTTGGCAAGGTTGCGGGGCTTATCCACGTCGCAGCCGCGCAGCACCGCCATGTAGTAGGCGAACAGCTGCAAGGGCACGATGAGCTGCAGCGGCATCAGGATGTCATCGTACTCGTCCAAGCGGATGACCTCGGTGGCAACGCCCTCCGGCACTTCCGCGTCCTTGGTGGTGAACAGCAGCACCCGTGCGCCGCGGCTGCGGGTCTCCTTGGCGTTGGAGATGGTCTTTTCGTAGACGTTTTTCTGGGTCGCCAGTGCGATGACCGGCACGCCGTCCGTGATCAGGCTGATGGTGCCGTGCTTCAGCTCGCCTGCCGCGTAGGCATCCGAGTGCACATAGCTGATCTCCTTCAGCTTCAGGCTGCCCTCCAGCGAAAGGGCGTAGTCGAACCCACGCCCGATGAAAAAGCAGCTCTGGGTGTTCACATAGCGGCTGGCAAGGTACTTGATCTGCTCGCAGTCCGCAAGGCGGGGCTTGATGACCTCGGATGCGTGCAGCAGCTGGGCGGTGTAGTATTTGGTCTTTTCCTCGGTCAGCTGCCCGCGCGCGTAGGCCAAGCGCAGGGCAAACAGGTACAGCACGCACAGCTGCACCATATAGGCCTTGGTGGACGCCACCGCGATCTCGGGCCCGGCGTAGGTGTACATGACGTAATCCGCTGCCCGGGCGATGCTGCTGCCCACCACGTTCACGATGGCAAGCACCGGCACGCCCCGGCTCTTAGCAAGCTTGAGGGCAGCCAGCGTATCGCTGGTCTCGCCGGACTGGCTGATGATGATGACCAGATCCTCCGGCTTCAGGATGGGGTCGCGGTAGCGGAACTCGCTGGCGATATCCACCTCTGCGGGCACCCGCGCCAGCGCTTCGATGGCGGTCTTGCCCACCATACCGGCGTGCATGGCTGTGCCGCAGCCCACCAGATGCACTGTGCCGATGCTGCGCAGCTTTTCGTCCGTCAGTTCCGGGATGCGCAGCTCCGGCAGACCGTTCTCCACCCGGGGGCTGACCGTTGCCGTGATGGCGGCGGGCTCCTCGTTGATCTCCTTGAGCATAAAGTGGGGGTAGCCGCCCTTTTCGGCTGCTTCCATGTCCCAGTCTGCGGTCAGCTTTTCGCGCTCTACCGCCTCGCCGAACTCGTTATAGAAGCGGATGCCCTGTGCCGTGCACACGGCCATGTCCCCTTCTTCCAGCACGCTGTAGCTGCGGGTGTACTTGAGCAGCGCCGGGATATCGGACGCCACAAAGTTTTCTCCCTCGCCCCAGCCCACGATGAGCGGGCTTTCCCGCTTGACCGCAAAGATGGTGTCCGGGTAGTCCTTGAACAGCACCGCCAGCGCGTAGCTGCCCCGCACCTTGGCAAGCGCAGCCTGCAAAGCCTGCAGCGGCTCGCCCTGATAGCAGCTGTCGATGAGCTTTACCAGCACCTCGGTGTCGGTCTCGCTGGTAAAGGTGTAGCCTTTGGCGACAAGGCGCTCCTTCAAAGCGCCGTAGTTTTCAATAATGCCGTTGTGCACGATGCTGACCCGGGGCGTGGAGTGCGGGTGGCTGTTCACATCGCTGGGCTCGCCGTGGGTCGCCCAGCGGGTATGACCGATGCCGCAGCCGCTCTGGGGCAGCGCCAGCTCTTCCAGTTTGCTGCGCAGGGTGGAGAGCCGCCCCTTGCTTTTGACCACGCGGATGCCGTCCCGCTGGGTAAGCGCCACACCGGCAGAATCGTACCCGCGGTACTCCAGCTTTTCCAAACCGTCCAGCAGCACCTGCTGGGCGCTGCGCATCCCGACATAACCTACAATGCCACACATACAAAATACCTCCAGACCGACTGCGGCGCGCCGAAATGCGCTGCTGCACAGTCAGTTTCCTCTATCAAAGTCTATGTTCTTGTATGGCTTTCTTTGCAGGGTTCTGTTCCGGTATTGCTGCCGGTTTTTGCCCTGTTCTGCGGCTGGTATAGCCCTCAGCCGGAGAAACATCCGCCGAATCTTTCGATGATCCCTCTCCTCGTCACCCTCACGGCTGTCACCCGTGTGGCCCGGCGCTTTGCGTCAGCTTGCGGTACACATTCCTTCTTTCAAAGTTGTTTGGGGCTCAGTGCATCCCCAGCATTTTATGCAGTTTGGGCTGCCACTTCAGCTTGTACAGCAGCAGCAGATTGCACAGGGCGCGGTCGTAAAGGGCAAACGCCACGTTGCCCATACCCAGTGTGAGCAGAGTCATTGCCAGTGCGGTGGTGCGCAGCTCCTGCGAAATGCTGCCCGCCGGCACCAGCACCAGCAGCAGGCCGTACATCGCCAGCACCGCCCCGTTGCACAGCAGCAGCTTGCACACCAGCTGCAATGCCCGGGGGCGGATGCGGTCGAACCGGGGCTTTACCAGCGGGTAATAGCCCAGCAGCACGGTGAAGATCAGGGCGATCTCCTTATCCGGCACAAAGAGCAGCCCCAGCAGGCTGACGGCGGCGTACGCCGTCCACGCCATGGTGATGCCGCACTCCATGCACACCGTTGCAATGAGAAAGCTTGCCACCGCCGGTGCGATGAACATGGCAATGGGGATGATGGTGCCCAGCAGCATCAGTGCCACGCACAGTGCCGCCGCCATGCCGCAGTAGGCCATGGCCCAGCTTTTGCTTCTTCGCTTCTTCATGGGATCTCCCACTTTTCGGTATCTACATCCTGCTCCAGCGGGTAGACCGCGTGCTGCAGACCCAGAATCATGATATTGTTCAGCAGGGTGTCGTTCAGCTTGAGGTCCAGCATCTTGTACGCCCGCATCAGGTCGTTGACCGCAGCCAGTGCCTGCCGCCGGGCGTTCTCTATGGCAGCAGCCTGCCCGTTGAGCTCGTTGACCACGAACACGTTGTACTGGCCGTTGCGGCGGTCGGCTTCAAAGCGCTCGGCCTTGTCCAGCAGATAGAAGATGCGGCCGATGCAGCTGCCGATATACCGCATACTCTTGCGCTGGTTGGGGTCGTCCGTAGCCAGCGTGGAGTACAAAGCGCCGTAGACGTTGCTCATAGGTTCAGCCGCAAGGGCGTAGTTTTTGGCGCTCAGGTTCATCTGCACCACCGCCTGCTCCCGCTCCTGCGCAAACAGCCGCTCCAGTGCCGGGTTCTCCTGCCGGGCTTTCTCGTAGGCGCGGCGCAGCAGCAGCTTGTCCGCTGCGCGGCGCAAGCGCTTGACCGGGCGCAGCTCGCTGTACTTGCGGTCCTGCAAATTATGCCAGCCCATCAGGATCTCCGTCTGCGCCGCCTGCCGGATGCCCAGCGTCTGGCACATCATGCTGCGCCGGAACGGCGTGCCGGGCATCCGCTGCCGTTTGCAGGTGGGCATACGCCCCGCCAGACTGTCGGACAGGATGGCAAACAGCACCCCGTTGGTGCGCAGCAGATGGCAGGCGTAGAAGCCGTAGGACTTATACATCTGCCGCCGCACCCCGCGGAGATAACGCATATAGGTGTTGTAATCCCGGATCGTCAGTTCCGGCAGGTAGGGCCGCATCCGTCCCTTCATATAAGCCAGCCATCCTTTCTGTACAGTTTTTGTATCCTGCGGTCAATAAGGTTAGTATAATCCTTTTTGTTCGGCAACGCAACTGCCGGATGCAAAAACTGCTGTAATTTGTCATTATGCCGAATTTTGTGAAATCTATTTTTCTATTAAAAATACCCGCAGACCGTCTCTTTTCAGCAAAAGATGATCTGCGGGTGTTTGTGCCGGATTTTCCCGGAAAAAGACACACTTTTTCAGTGCAATGTCTGCCGGGCGGGCAGTCAAATGCCCTTACTTCTTTTCAAAATGGGTGCGCTTGCCGTCAAAGCCGGATTTGGGCATGGGCTTTGCCATCTTTTCGGTCTTGGGGGCGTTATAGTACATATACAGCTGGCAGGGGATCATGCCGTTGTACATCTTACGGCGCTTGTTGGCGCGCTTGCCGTAGTGCAGCTCAAAATCCATATCGGCGGTAATGGCGTACAGCCCGGCGCAGGGGCTGGCTTCCATCTGCTGTCCCAGCGTGCGTGCCAGCTTGGCAGCGCCCTCAATGGTGCCCAGACGCTCGCCGTAGGGAGGGTTCGTCAGCACGATGGCCTCCGGCTTTGCGGCAAAGGTGGCAACATCCGCCACCTCAAAGTGGCAGCGGTTCTCCACACCCGCCAGCTTGGCGTTGGCGTTGGCCTGTGCCACGGCGGCGGGGTCGATATCGTAGCCGTAAGCTTCAAAGCCCACATCCAGCTTGGACTCTGCCAGTGCCTTCTGGCGCTGCTCTGCCCACAGGGCAGCGGGCACAAAGCTGTAGCGCTCGGCGGCAAAGCGGCGTTTCAGACCCGGGGCAATGTTCATGGCCTTCTGCGCGGCTTCGATCAGCAGGGTGCCGCTGCCGCAGAAGGGGTCCTCCACCAGGCTGTCGCGGCGCACACGGCCAAGGTCGGCGATGGTCGCCGCCAGCGTCTCGCGCAGAGGGGCTTCCATGGCGTTGCGGCGGTAGCCGCGCTTGTGCAGACCCTCGCCGGTGGTGTCCAGCATGATCTCGCACACATTTTTGCGCAGCATAAAGCGCACCTTGTACTCCACGCCGCTCTCGGGCAGCACGGTGGTGCGGTGACCCTTCATCAGGCGCTTGACCACCGCCTTTTTGATGACGCTCTGGCAGGCGGGGATGCTGGTCAGCTGGCTGTTCAGGGAAGAGCCGGTGACCGGGAAGGCGGCATCCGCAGGCAGAAACTCCTCCCACGGGATGGAATACACGCCGTCGAACAGCTCATCGAAGGTGGTGGCCTTGTAGCGTGCCAGCAGCAGCATCACGCGCTCCACGGTGCGCAGGTTGAGGTTTGCGGCGGCGATCATCTCTGCCCCGCCGCAGAAGCTCAGACGGCCATCCTCCACCCGGATGTTCTCTGCGCCGATGCGGGTCAGCTCAAATTTAGCGGTGGATTCGCACCCGAAAAAGCAGGGCGCGATCAGTTCAAATTTTGCGGGCATGGTAGTTCCTTTCTGTTCAGTCCCGAAAAAACAGACCTGTCCGACCGGGGACAGGCCTGCCTGTGTTCCTTGTGATCCCAGCCGATGCGGTGGCTCAGCGGCCGCGGCGGCTGCGGGGCGCATAGCCGCCGCCCCGGCGGTTGTTGGTCTCGTGATCGAGATCCGCCATCTTTTCCTCGCTCTGGCTCTTGAAGCGGCTCATCATGTCCTCAAAGCTCAGGTTGTCGGAGCGGACGGGTGTCTTGGGCTGCCACACGCGGGGAGCCGCCTCCCGGGCAGGGCCTCTGCCGCCTTCACGGGGGGCACGGCCTGCGCCGCGACCGCCGGAGCGTCCACCCTCCTGCCCATTGCGGAAGCCGCCCGGACGGGGGCCTGCGGGGCGGCCCTCCCGGGGCTGACGCGGAGCCGGGGGCAGCAGCCGCTTGATGGACAGTGCGATCTTGCCGTCCGGTGCAATGTTGATGACCTGCACCTTAACTTCATCGCCATCGTGCAACACAGTGTTGATATCCTGCACGAACTCGTTGGATACCTCGGAAATGTGGACCATGCCGACACGCCCCTCCGGCAGCGCTACAAATGCGCCAAAGGGCTTTACACCGGTCACGCGGCCTTCGAATACGTTCCCTACCTCAATTGCCAAAACTCAATACTCCTTGTTTTCCAAAACTCTTGACCTGCCGCGCGGTCAGTTGCCGGTCACATCCACAAAGATGCGCTCGTTGGGTGCGGCGTAGTTGTAAGAGTCGCGTGCGACCCATTCGGTGATCTGGTCGGCATCGCCGCTCAGTACGCGCTGCAGTTCCTGATTTTCCGTCTGTTGCTGCACCACCTGTTCGTTCAGTGTTTCCAGTTCTGCCCGCTTGGAGCTGATGGTGACCTGATTGGAGATATAAGCCGCCAGCATACTCAGCAAAAGCAGCACGAAAAACAGGCGGAACGCCATGGTGACCACTGCATTCTTTCTGCGCTTTTTGCGTCCCGTATTCGTCATTGCCTTACGCTCCTGTCTGAACAGCAGACCTTCTGCGTCTGTTCTCTTACTTTGATACGTTTGAATTATACAACAATGCCCGCTGGTTTGGCAAGTTCTTTTTGGATTTTTTTGCGGTTCTTTCCGCGTTCCGGCGTAATTTGCGGGCAGTTTTCGCCGCAGCGCGGCGGCGGCGCACAGGCTGCACCGCAAAACGGCGCAAAATACGGCTGGGCAGGCGCAAAACAGCCCCGATCCCCCGCCCCAGCGCCCGCAGCGGGACGCCCAGCACCCCGGCAGCGCACAGGGCAGCGGCAAAGGCTGCCGCCGCCATGTACCACCGCAGCACCCCGGCGGCGCTGTACCCGGCGGCGTAGCTCTGGCACGCCAGCAGCACCGCACCGGAAAGCAGCACGTCCGGCGCAAAAGCCGCCCTGCCCCGCACCGGCAAAAACGCCCGCGCCGCGCCAAGGGCAGCGCCCAGCACGGCACAGGCGGCAGCTTCCTGCAAAAGCCGGGCGGGCAGCAGCACCTGCACCATCAGCGCAGCAGCCGGTGCCAGAAGCCCCCGGCTGCGCGGGCGGCGGTATATTCCAGCCCGTCGAACCGCCCGGTCAGCTTTGCTTCCCCGGCTTCCAGATCCAGTGTCTGCATACTGATCTGCGCACCGGACAGGTGCAAAATGCCCTTGCCGGTCTCCAGCGCGGCGCTTTCGGCGCTGCAATGCAGCACCCGCTGCACCCCGGTGACGGTCAGCCTGCTGCGGCTCTCCAGGATCAGGTCATGGGGCAGCGGCGGCTTTGCGGCAGCTTTTTCCATAGGCAGTCCCCCTCTGCCAGCATTGTATGCGGGCAGGGCGGGCGGTTATTCCGCGATCACCTCGTACATCTCGCGGGCAACGTCCTTGGTGCGGGGCTCTTCATCCGAGAGCACCCGCACCTTGATGGGACGGTTGCCGAAGGTGACCTCGATGATGTCCCCGGCGTTGACGGCCTGACTGGCCTTGGCCACCTTGCCGTTGATGAGGATGCGGCCTGCATCCGCCACCTCGTTTGCCACGGTGCGGCGCTTGATCAGGCGGGAGACCTTGAGATATTTATCCAGACGCATTTAGAATTATTCCTTTCTTTTCAGCAAAAAAGCCGCCGCACCTTGTGCAGGCAGCGGCGGCGTGACAGAACCGATTACAGGGTGTCCTTCAGGGACTTGCCGGGCTTGAACACGATGCTGCGGGAAGCAGCGATGGTGATGGGCTCGCGGGTGCGGGGGTTGATGCCCTGACGCTCGGCGCGCTCGCGCACCTCAAAGGTGCCAAAGCCGGAGATGCTGATCTTTTCGCCCTCGGTCATGGCCTTGCCCAGTGCCTCAAAAACGGCGTTGACAGCCTGCTCGGCGCTCTTCTTGCTCATTTCGGTGTTTGCCGCAACCTGTGCGATCAAGTCGGTCTTGGTCATATTATTTGCCTCCATCTGATTTTTGTCTTAAATTCTCTCGTTCTATCGGAGCAGGTCATTCGACCTGAGTACCGCGTTGTTCCTGTTCCAGACACTGCTGTGCAAAGCGCTTGGATGCAAAGGTCAGTGCTTCCTCTGCATCCACCCCCGCAAGCCGGGCGGCGTTTACCGCTGCAAACAGCAGCCGGCCTGCGGCTTCCTGCTTTGCGGCGGCGCCTGCCGTGGCAAAGTCCTGCACGGCGGCTTCCAGCCGGTGCTGTGCTGCGGCTGCATCCTGCTGCCCAAGGCCATGCCCGGCGGCACGCTTTTGCAGCTTTTGCGCCCGCATGAGCGCGGGCAGCGTAGCGGGCACGGTGGCCAGCTCGTCGGCAAGGGTGGTGCGCCCCTTTTCCTTATTTTTGAGCGCATCCCAGCCATTTATACCGGCGTTTTCCGCTGCGGAGGATGCAAAGATGTTGGGGTGCCGGAACACCAGCTTTTCGCAGACATTGCGGCACACATCCTCAAAGGTAAAGCGTCCCCGCTCTTCCTCTATGGCGGCGTGGAACACCACCTGCATCAGCACGTCTCCCAGCTCCTCCCGGAGCAGCACGGCGTCGTCTGCATCAATGGCTTCCAGCGCTTCGCAGGTCTCTTCCAGAAAATTTTTGCGGATGGAAGCATGGGTCTGCACCTTATCCCACGGACAGCCGTTTTCCGGGTCCCGCAGGATGCGGATCACCTGCAGCAGCTGCTCCGCTGTATAGGGCGGCTGTGGGGTCCAGTCCAGCACACGTTCCATCTCCTTTTGAAAAGATACTGTAAATTGTACCGCAGCTGCTGCGGTTTTTCAAGCAAAAAACCGCAATTTTCCAGCATTTTTCATGGTTTTCTGCGCTTTTCACAAAAACAGGACGGCATCCTGCGGGGGATACCGCCCTGTTGCAGTTTTTTCCTGTTTTCAGCTTACAGCTGTGCGCCGCACTTATTGCAGAACAGCGCATCGTCCGAGACGGGCGCGCCGCACTGCGGGCAGGTCTTGCGGGCAGGCTGAGCGGGCTGTTCCGGGGCAGCTTCTTCCTCCTCCACGGGGGCTTCGTAGTCCACCTCGGCGGCTTCTGCCGGGGTCAGGGTAGCCTTCAGGCGGGTGATCTCCTGCTCGATGGTATCGATCATCTCGATGTATTTATCCACCAGCGGCTGGTTTTCTTCCTTGCCCTTGGCAAGGCTGTACACCAGTGCGCCCAGCTGACGCTGTGCCTTGAGCAGCTTGCCCTGTTCGTTGACCAGCAGCGCCTGCGTCTTGCCCTTTTCGGCCAGATCCATGGCGGCGTTCTTGCCCTTTTCGGCATATTCCAGACCCATTGCTTTGATCTTGTTAAAATCCATAATAGACACCTCTCTTATTCTGGCAGTATATTCTCTGCAGATGGCGGCGCATCCTGCGCCATACCGGAGTCGTATCCTCATTATAGCGCAGCGTTATGGCAATTGCAACGAATGCACCGCAATTTTTACAGTTTGGTGCTGGTTTGGAAACAAATTTTACGCATTTTTCACCGGTTAGGTGCGGCTGCCGTAGAACTCGCACAGCATACTGTCGGCGGGCAGCAGCTCCAGCGGCAGCGGGTCCACCTGCTCAAAGCGGCGGGCGGTCTCGTCCCATAGCTCGGCGTTGTGGCCTTCCAGCGTGAACTGACGGCGCACCTCGCCCAGCAGCCGGGAGATCAGTCCCAGCTCGTAGGTAAAGGAAGTGTCCAGCAAAAAGTCTGCGGTGGTCTTGAAGCCCTTGATATACCGCGTTTCGCCGTCCAGCACCCTGTCCCACATGGAAAGGGTCTTGGCGGGGCTGCGGCCGCGGGCTGCGGCGTCCCGCAGGGTGCGGCGGCACAGGCGGATATCCTGCGTATTGATGACCCGGCGCCCGTCGATGCAGTATTCCTCCCGCAGACCGGCGTAGATGCGGTAGATCTGGTCGTCCGGCACAAGGCCGGTCAGCTCCGGGTTAAGGGCATGGATACCCTCCACGATGCACACACCGCCCTGCAGGTCGATGGGCTCCACCTCGGCAGAGCGCTGCTCGGTGGCAAAATCGTAAATGGGCAGCTCGGTCTTGCCGGTCTCGCTGAGCTGGCGCAGGCACTGCTTGATAAGGGGCAGATCCAGCGTTTCAAGGTTTTCGTAGTCCAGCGTGCCGTCCGGCATTTTGGGGTAGTAGGCAGCGCCTTTAAAAAAGTTGTCCAGACTGACCACCTGTGCCGGGGTGCCCTGCTGCACCAGCGCCTTTGCCAGACAGTGGGCGCTGGTGGTCTTGCCGCTGGCCGAAGGGCCGGTCAGCATAACGATCTTTGCCCCGGAGCCGCGCACCTTCTGGGCGGCATACTGCACCCGCCGGGCGTAGCTGTTCTCGCTCAGCTGTGCCAGCGCCTGCGGGCTGCGGGCTGCTACGTTATAAAGATCTATTTCAACCAGTCGTTTCGGTACCCAGATCGTGATCATAAAACTCAGCCACTCCTTTTTTCCGTTCCAGTACCTCCGCAAAGCGCTGGATATACTCGTTCGGATACTTAAAATTGAAGATGCGCTGCATCCGTTTGCCCCCATCGGCCACCAGTTTGGTGCTGCCGCCTGCACCCGCCGAGAGGATGGTCTGGACTTCCTCCATGATATAGATATTATAGTAACCTTCGTGACCCGGCTTGCACCAGCCCACGTTTTCCAGATTCTGCAGCGTGTTCTTCTGCCGGTAGAGGTAATAGGGGCGGTAGCCCGCTTCTGCCAGCAGATGGCATTTTTCCAGCATGGCGGCTACGTCCGCGTAGTCGTTCTCCTTCTGATCCTCGATGACGATGCGGGACGCCCGCTTGAGGGTAAGGGTGTGGACGGTGATGTTCTCCGGCTGCAGGGCAATCGCCTGCCGCAGGCTGTGCTCAAAGCCCTCCACCGTATCCCCGGGCAGACCGGCGATGAGGTCCATGTTGATATCCTCGTGCCCGGCGCGGCGGGCATCGGCGTAGCAATCCAGAATATCCTGCGCCGAATGCTTGCGGCCGATGTTTGCCAGCACCGCGTCCGAGAAGGTCTGGGGGTTGATGGAGATGCGGGTAGCGCCGTATTCCTTGATGACCGCCAGCTTTTCAGCGTCGGTGCAGTCCGGGCGGCCGGCTTCCACAGTATATTCTACGACCTTGGTCAGGTCAAAATTCTCCCGCACGGTGCCCATGAGCTGCCGCAGCTGGGCGGCAGAAAGGCTGGTGGGCGTGCCGCCGCCGATGTAGATGCTGCACAAGGTCAGCCCTGCACGCTCGGCCTGCACCCGGATCTCTGCAACCTCTTTGCACAGGCAGTCCACATAAGGCTGCACCAGCTTGCGGTCGCGGTCCAGATTGCAGCTGACAAAGCTGCAATAGCTGCACCGGGAGGGGCAGAACGGGATGCCGATATACAGGCTGTAGGTCTTGGGGGCGCTGCCCAGCCGCAGGATCGGCTCCTGCAGGTCGGCAATTTCCTTCGCCATTTCGTATTTTTGCTCCGAGCAATCGAACCGCTGCAAAAAGAAGCGGTCGATCTGTTCTGCGCTCCACCCGGCGGCGCGCTTGTCGTGGATAAGCCGCACCGGGCGCACACCGGTCATTTTGCCCCAAGGCGGGCGGATGCCCGTCCACTGGCGCAGCAGGTCATAAGTCAGGCTGGCAAGGGCAAACTCCGGCGTTTCGCCGCCCTGCTCCACCGGCAGCGGCAGCGGAGCTTCCAGTGTTTTGCTCTTTTCTCCCTGCCGCACCAGCACCCGCAGACCGGTATCGGTCTTTTCAGCCCACAGACAGTCCTCGGCAGGCTCCGGCGGGGTCAGGGTCAGGGGTGCCATGGGGTAAAACAGGCGGGCAAGGTGCTCCACCTCGTACCCGGAGGGCAGCCCAGTGATATAGATCTTCATGTCGTTCTCTCTTTAAAAAATGTCGTTGCCGCCGCGCAGGGCGCTGCGGATATAGTAGTTGTTGTCCAGCTCCGCGCCAAAGGTGGAAAATTCGCCGTGGCCGGGCAGCACCTGTGTTTCGCGGGGGATGGGCAGCTGTGCCAGCTTGCGCAGGCTGTCTGCCATCTGTGCGCTGCTGCCGCCCTCAAGGTCGGTGCGGCCGATGCTGCCCGCAAACAGCGTATCACCGCAGAACAGGTGCTCGCCGCACAGCAGCACCACGCTGCCGGGGGTGTGGCCGGGGGTGTGCCACGCGGTAAAACGCAGCTCGTCCACCGCGATCTGCTCCCCTTCCGTGTAGCCGCAATCCGCAGCGGAAAGCGGGTACATCCTGTCCCCGGCAAGGTCTGCCTTTTCACAATAGAGGGCGGCGTTCCACTCCGCCTTCAGGGCGGCGGCGCTGCCCACATGGTCGTAGTGACCGTGGGTGCACAGGATGGTGGTAAGGGTGGCGTTGTGCTGCTTTAAAATTTCGTCGTAGCTGTGCACCTCTGCCGCCGGGTCGATGACCACAGCATGGCCTGCGTCGGAAATGAGCAGAAAGGTGTTGGTATACAGCGGCGGTGCCGCAGGAATGTGAAAGCCTAGCATCGTTACTCCTTCTTTTTCCACTCGTCGGTATCAATGATGATGGTGCAGGGGCCCTCGTTCACCAGCGACACCTGCATATGGGCGCCGAACTCGCCGTGCTGCACGTCCTTGAGGCCGTGTTTCGCCATCTCGGCAAGGAACAGCTCGTAGGCATCCACCGAGAGGGGCGGCTTTGCTGCCTTGATAAAACTGGGACGGTAGCCCTTTCTGGTATCGCCGTAAAGGGTGAACTGGCTGACCACCAGCGCAGAATAGCCCAGATCCCGGGCGCTCAGGTTCAGCTTGCCCTCGGCATCCGGGAAAATGCGCAGACCCGCGCATTTATCGGCAAGTTTGGGCACGATGTCCAGCGTGTCGGTGTCCCTGACCCCCAGCAGGATCATGATGCCCGGCCCAATGGCGCGGGGCTCGCCGCCTTCCACCCGCACACTGGCGGAGGATACGGCCTGAATGACTGCTCGCATTGCGTTAACTCCTTGTCACCTTGAGCACGTCCCGCACCTTGGAAAGGCGCGCCACCACACGGTTGAGGTGCTCGGTATTGTTGATGCCGATGGTCAGGCTGACCACGGCGCAGTTGTTTTCTACCTGACGGGCGTTCATGGCATAGATGGGCACCCGGATATCCGCCAGTGCGCTGAGCACGTCCTGCAGCAGCTCGTTGCGGTTCAGGGCAATGATCTCCAGCCCGGCCTTGTAGCTGTCCTTGACGCTGTCTGCCCAGTAGGCCTTGACCCAACGGGGAGCGTTGGAGGGATCTTTCATGCTGGCAACGGCGTTGGCGCAGGTCTGCTTGTGGATGGAAACGCCGAAGCCCCGGGTGATAAAGCCCACGATGGGGTCGCCGGGCAGCGGGCTGCAGCACTTGGCAAACTTGATGGGGGTGTTATCAAAGCCCTCCACCACCACGCCGTCGGTGGCGTGCACGCGGCTCAGGTCTACCTTGGGCAGATCCTCCACCGACTTATTCTCCTCGGCCTCGGCAGCTTTGAGCTTCTGCCACTCCTCCTTGAGCTTGGGCAGACAGTTGGCAATGGTCATGCCGCCGTAGCCGATGGCAGCGTACAGCTCCTCCGCGTTGTTCTGGCGCATCCGGCGGGAGCAGCCGTCGATAAAGGCATCCAGCTGGTCGTCCGGGATGAGGATCATCTCCCGGCGCAGTTCCTTGGACAAGGCGTCCCGTCCCTGCTGGATATTCTCTTCCCGGCGCATCTTCTTGAACCAGTTGCGGATCTTGCTCTTGGCTTCGCTGGTGCGCACGATCTTGAGCCAGTCGCGGCTGGGGCCTTTATCTGCCGGGCCCAGCAGCACCTCAATGATCTCGCCGGTAGCCACCACATGGTCGATGGGCACCATGCGGTTGTTCACCTTGCAGCCCACCATGCGGTTGCCCACCGCCGAATGGATGGCGTAGGCAAAGTCGATGCAGGTAGCGCCGGTGGGCAGGTTGATGACATCGCCCTTGGGGGTAAAGGCGAACACCTCTTCCGGCAGAAGGTCGCTCTTCAAGTCGTGGAGCAGGTTGCCGGAATCCTCGCTCAGGCGCTGGTTCTCCAGCAGCTGGCTGACCCATGCCAGACGGTCGTCCAGCTTATCGTGGCCTTCGCGGCCCTCCTTGTACTTCCAGTGGGCGGCAACGCCGTACTCGGCCTGTTCGTCCATTTTGCGGGTGCGGATCTGCACCTCAAAGGGGATGCCCTCGTGCCCGATGACGGTGGTGTGCAGGCTCTGGTAGCCGTTGGGCTTGGGGGTGGAGATAT
>OCHE01000783.1_pt1 | contig 33284 bp, 26 predicted proteins | sample 1538681 | NCBI WGS metagenome assembly OCHE01 (sample SAMN04571717, study PRJEB22368) | human gut metagenome | biome: human gut; material: stool | host: Homo sapiens | place: Luxembourg | collected 2012-08-17
TTCTTAATTAACTTTGACTATGCAAAATTAATCCCCACTAAAAATCTACTGACCCGTTAAAACCACAAGGCACTGCACGAGCGTTAATCACAGCATTGAAGCCACAGCGCGCGGCTTCTTCTAAAAGCACAAGGGTTATTGTGCCAAAAGGCTAACGAGCTATGTGATTGAGCGCAGAGGGAATGGGTGCGACACAAGTACGCTGGTGCAAAGTAAAAATACTTTGAAAGTATGGTAAGTAGGTGTTCAAAATTATTTTATATAATTCTATCGAAGTATTTTTACTTTGCTTCGCCAAGTCAGGCTGCACCTCAGCATAGCTCTTGAGAGCAAGCTCTCATCGCTCTGCATTCGGTTTGCACTGACATTGAATCACGTTCTTGCACCGCATTTGCTTGTTCTGTGCTCAGTCACATAGCCCGCCTACTTATAGAAGTCGTCTAAACTTTTCTGATGAAGATTTGATTTGGAGATTTATCTATTCTAAATTCAATCTTCACCTTTCTTTTTGGCCGTTTTTTGACCTTTCATCAGTCGTGTAGCTCGCTACACTCCTTCTTCAAGACCCAAAAACGCCTCAAAAATTAAGGCAAATCTTGAATTTCATAAAAGTTCAGACGACTTCATAAAATAAATTTAAATACCTACTTATCGCTGCAAATACACGCTCATTCGGCGTAAGAACCAAAGAAAGAGGGTGTTTCTTTTGGCACTGTAAACAGAAAGGGCTAATTTTGCAAAGAATAGGTAAATAAGTAGACGTTGAAAATTATTTTGTAAATGCTTTGCCCAATCTGTGTACTTAAAATCGCGCTATTTTAATGTATAACGTATTTTGAACATCTGCTTATAATAAAAACAGGCTATGCCGCTCAATGTGGCAATACCAGTCTGTAACCCTTACTCCGTAAGAAAAACAAAAACTGCTATGTCGAAAGAAAAAATCATACTCACGGGCGACCGCCCTACCGGTAGACTGCATATCGGACACTATGTCGGTTCACTGAAACGACGCGTAGAATTGCAAAACGAAGGTGATTTCAAAAAAATGTTTGTGTTCATCGCCGATGCACAGGCACTCACCGACAACATCGAAAACCCCGAAAAGGTTCGTCAGAACGTGATTGAGGTAGCACTCGATTACCTGGCAGCCGGACTCGATCCGAATAAAGTAACCATCTTTATCCAAAGCCAGATTCCCGAACTTTGCGAACTTTCGTTCTACTTCATGGACCTCGTGTCGGTGAGCCGTTTGCAGCGTAACCCAACCGTGAAAACCGAAATCGGTATGCGCGGCTTTGAATCGAGCATTCCCGTAGGTTTCTTTACTTACCCCATCAGCCAGGCAGCCGACATTGCAGCCTTCCGCGCTACGACCGTACCTGCAGGCGAGGACCAAAAGCCCATGTTGGAACAGGCTACCGAAATTGTACGCCGCTTCAACTACATCTATGGCGATACGCTCGTTGAACCCGAAATCATGTTGCCGCAAAATGCTGTGTGCTGCCGTCTACCGGGAACCGATGGTAAAGCAAAAATGTCGAAGAGTTTGGGTAACTGCATCTACCTGGCAGAAACTGCACAGGAGGTGAAGAAAAAAGTGATGTCGATGTACACCGACCCGACGCACATTCACATCGAAGACCCCGGACACATCGAAGGCAACACCGTGTTCACCTACCTCGACGCATTCAGCCGTCCCGAACACTTTGCCGCATACTGGCCCGAATACCAGTGTCTGGACGAAGTGAAGGAACACTATCAGCGTGGCGGACTCGGCGACATGAAGGTAAAAAAATTCCTCAACAACATCCTGCAGGAAGAACTTACCCCCATTCGCGAACGCCGTGCCGAATTTGAAAAAGACATTCCCGCCGTTTACGAAATGCTGCGAAAAGGCTGCGAAGAAGCTCGCAACATTGCCGCACAAACGCTCAGCGATGTGCGCCGCGCAATGAAAATTAACTACTTCGACGACGCTGAACTCATCGCAGAACAAGCAAAACGCTTCGGAGGTAAATAAAATATAGGTAAAAACTTGGCATAATAAAAAGATTTACCTAACTTTGCAACCCGAAACCGCTATGTCGCACCTGTGATACAAACAAACTGATAATCAGTTGAACCAAAGGCTGAGACAAATAACGGAAAAGAGTGAGAAGGTGCCTGCTAAGGCCATGAGACCGTGAGGCCTGTACGCATAGTCGGTAGCTGACCTCGCCCACTCGCTTGATATGTATATCAAACAAAAAAACAGCATAACACAATGAAAAGAACATTCCAACCCCACAACAGAAAAAGAAACAACAAGCATGGTTTCCGTCAGCGTATGCAGACGGCTAATGGTCGTCGCGTATTGGCTTCGCGTCGCGCTAAGGGCCGCAAAAAACTGACTGTGTCTGACGAAGTACACGGCAAGAAGTAAAATATACGCACCACAGCTTAGTGGTTTTTTGATTATAAGAAGGGGTTTACAAGCTATCTGCAAAATACTTGTAAACCCCTTTCTTTGGCTACATCCCCCAAGGGTGTGCCTTTTTTGTATAAACTGAATTATACGCAGGTGCTGAACAAGCATTGATGCTCTCCATCTAAACAATCTGCCGTTCGGCAGCAACGGCCTACGCTGAAACCAGCACCTGATTACCGACAAACCTTTTCCTCCCTTTTTCGTAAATTAAAGATTTTCGTTCACCGCAATAGCCACACTTCATCCAATGAAAACCTTTACCTACGCACAAATCTGGACCATTGCCTACCCCATTCTTATCAGCACCCTCATGGAACAGCTCATAGGCATGACCGATGCGGCTTTTTTAGGGCGCGTCGGCGAAATTGAACTGGGTGCTTCGGCATTGGGCGGCATTTTTTACATTGCCGTATTCATGCTGGGCTTCGGATTCAGCATCGGCGCACAAATACTCATGGCACGCCGCAACGGCGAAGGAAACTACGAACGCATCGGCACCATTTTTTATCACAGTTTGGCTTTTCTGTTTCTCATGGCCTGCACGCTCTGTGGACTCACCCACTGGCTGGCACCGGTGATATTGGAAAACATCATCTCGTCGCACGCTGTGTTCGAAGCCACCAATGCCTATATCGACTGGCGCGTATTTGGCTTTTTCTTCGCCTTTATCAACGTCATGTTTCGCGCCTTTTATGTAGCTACCACTCAAACCCGAACCTTGACGCTGAATTCCGTAGTCATGGTGTTGAGCAACGTAGTGTTTAACTACGTACTCATTTTCGGTAAATTCGGTTTGCCTGCCTTAGGCATAGCCGGAGCAGCCATTGGTAGCTGTCTGGCCGAAATGGTTAGCAGCTTATTCTTTATCGTTTATACCTGCCGCCGCATTCCTTACGCCCAGTATGCACTCAACCGTCTGCCCCGGTTCCGCTTTAACCTGTTAGGCAAAATTCTCGGCATCAGCGTGTGGACCATGGTGCAAAACTTCCTTTCGCTGGCCACTTGGTTTCTCTTTTTCCTCTCGGTCGAACACTTGGGCGAAAGCAGCCTTGCAGCCACCAACATTGTGCGAAACATTTCCTCGTTCACCTTCATGACCGTCATAGCTCTGGCCTCAACAGCCAGTACCCTTACGAGCAACCTTATTGGAGCCGGACACATCGAAAGCGTACGCCCAATGCAGAACCGCGTGGTGCGCATGGGCTTTGTGGTACTTGCCCCGCTAATTGCCGTAATTGGTTTCTTCCCCGATGCGGTTATGAGCATATTTACCAACGACGCTGCGCTGAAAGCTACTGCTCGTGGAGCACTTTATGTGATGCTGTCATCCTACATATTTACCATTCCTGCTCAAATTCTGTTTCACTCCGTGAGCGGAACGGGCAACACGCGCACGGCACTGGTAATTGAAGCCACAGCCCTATTCATTTACTGCATTTACATTGGCATTGTCATATTCCACTTCCGCGTAAGCCTGCCCTACTGCTGGCTGAGCGAACACGTCTATGCCGTGTTTGCCCTGATTTTCTCGTTTATCTATTTGAAATTCGGAAACTGGCAAAAAAAGCAGTTCTGACACCTTGCACTGAAAGCATACGCTTGAATCTGCCACGCGTGTGGCAATCGTAGCAAAAAAAATCCCGTCAGGTAACACAGATGATACCTGACGGTTTTTTTTTGCGTCATGAATTCGGCTTTTAACCCAAAAAATAAGTACATTTGCTGCTAACGAAGCAAAACCTGAATCGATATGCAGTTCATTTTCAAATCAATAATCCTTTCACTCTGCATTTGCCTGTTTGCTCCACTCTTGCCGAGCTGTGGCAAAATTGAGCTGACGGATGATCAAACAGAAAAACCAGACGATGAAGGCGGTGACGACCATAACCAGCCTCCCACCGACAATCCCGACGACTACGCGCTGAATGTGTGTCAACTACCCGATGTGGCCGACGGCACCGAAGTATATGTGGCGGGCTATATTGTGGGCTTCGTCCCCGTTCCCGGAAGTATCAAGAACATGGTGTTTGGCACTGCTGATGCCGAGGCAAGCAACCTGGTGATAGCCGATTACCCCGACGAAACCGATCCGAAACGCTGTGCGGCCGTACAACTGACCAAGGGCACTGAGGCACGCGAGGAACTAAACTTGCTCGACCATCCCGAAAACCTGGGAAGGGCTATATACGTTGGGGGCATCAAGCAAAAGTATTTCGCTGCTCCGGGTGTCAAAAACGTCAAGAAATTTGGCTTTATAAACGATGATGACCCCACAAAACCCGACAAACCTGCTGAACCCGACAAACCTGCTGAACCCGACAAACCTGTCCAGCCAGTTAAGACATTTCCTATACTGAAAACAGAAAGCCCTGCTGCTCCCTTCGAAGGATGCTGATGCGCTATGACTTGCCGAAAAAATGCCATACACAAATAACAACGAATGAAACATGAATGCAACGAATATTTTTAAAAAAGTAGTAAAGAAAATTGAATGTAACGATTTTACACGAACAATCATACTTATCGGCATAGCTGCTTTGACTTTGCTACTGATTTACAACATAGGAAAATACGTAGGTCAAATTCTTACAAACCTATGAACTACCGCCAAGCTGACAACTTGGCTGAATCTGGAAAAAAACTGAAAGGGTGGTTCTGATTATTCTGACAGGTCAATTTGTACCTATCAAAATTATCAGAACCACCCTTATCGTCAATTACTGTGCCGAAAAGCAATAGCTTCCATCGAGGTCGTTAAACGTAACTACCCATTTTCCCTGAGCCACAGGAATATTGTCGCCACCATCCTTGCCGTAACCGGCAGGGAAAGCACTGCCACCCCAGTTGGGTGCCCATCCGGGCTGAAGGAACTTGGCCGTAGTCGGACCTGCGGTTGCGTCGATAGTGTAGGTCCACACATGGTTGTGTCCGGTCATTGAAGCTGTGGTATTCACAGGCTTCATGGCAGTTTCGGTGTTCCATCCATTGAAATCGCCGGCAATGAGCATCGTCGGGTAAACCGTGGCAGCAAGGTCAGCTGCTTCGATTTTGATTTGGTCGTTGCGCGTGTCGAGCGTCAAGGTGTAATAGCCGTTGGACGGCACGATGAAGTTCTTTGAATTTCCAGCGTTTTTCACACCGGTGAGCGCACCGTCAGAAGTACCCCACTGGTTATCCCAGCTACCAGGAGTCTGAATCAGTTTGAATCCGTCGGTAGTAAAGTAGCCAGTAAATGTGAGCATACCTTTACCCGTTTTTTCGTCGTATTCGTAACCGTCGACTACTGAAAGCGGATAAATTGATGTTCCTACGGCATTCAGCGCATTGTTCCATTTACCATCACCAATGCAACCGCCAATCAGATACCACATTTCGACAGGAGCCTTTTCCAATGCAATGTAATACGGCATTACTTTCAACTTCACCACATTGGACACAACGGGATTATGTCCTCCGGCCGAAGCGGCAATACGTAAATTGAGTTCGTACGCTGCCGGAATATTTTGCGCATCCCATTTGAGGAGCTTAAGGAGCGTTTTGTTCAGTTCTTCAGTCTTGATTTTGGTGGCACACTGCGTGGTGGCTTCGCCCAATGTTGCATAGTCAGCCACCTTGCTACCATTTTCGTCGGCCTCAGCCTCGGCTAATGAAGTGGTAAACGAACCGGTAGCCGAAACCTGCACTTCGAATGAAGTAACTACAGCCGAACCATTCGAGGTATAGACAGGGCGGTTCCAGCTCAGACTGATTGAATCGGTATTTTTCAAATCTACACCCTGCTCGGCCTTTTCCGGAACATTCATCAGGAATGAGTTAGGCTGAATGAGTGTAGGGTTATCATCGCGGTCATCCTCGCAGGCCGTAAAGGCACACAGGCTGCCAAGCAGCAGGAGAACGGTTGGAAATATCTTTTTCATGATTTATTCAAAGTTATAAGAAACGTCTGTTTGCTTCATCGGGTGAGCAACGCCTTTTTAGCAGGCGTTGCCTTCCGAAGAATCAGCTTAATATCCGGGGTTTTGTACAAGGTTAGGATTGGCATTCAAGTCTGTTTCGGGCAAAGCGTAAATGTTGCGATAGGCTTCGAAACCCGAACCTTCTTTCGTACCGCCCTTCCATTGCCATTTGTAGTCAGAGTTTCCGCCAAACTTGCCAAAACGAATCAGGTCGATGCGTCGACGGCATTCGTAATAGAACTCGCGCGACCATTCATCGCAAATTTGGTTCAGCGTGTAAACACTTTGATTTTTTGCATGTGAGCGGCTACGAAGTTCGTTGATATAGTATGTACCCTCAGACGTTGTGTTGCCCGTACCCGAAAGTCGTGCAGTAGCTTCGGCGTAATTCAGGTAAGCCTCGGCAGCACGGAAAAGGAAGAAGTCGGTGTCGACAAATTGCGTGTTTTGGGCAGCATTACCGTCGGAATAAATGTTATTGAACTTTGAAACACTGTAACCCTCGGTAAATTCTCCGACATTGTCGATGTCGAGCGTGCGGTTCTTGCTGTAAATCAGCGCACGATCGTCGCCAGCCACAGCCAACACTTCTGCCATGGTGCCAGAGGGACAATTATTGTCGGGGAAGAATTTCTGAACAAACTCCTTGCGGGCACGGTTACCGCCCCAAGTTTCAGTTGTGCCTCGTCCGGGAGTTTCGTCGGCCTTGTAGGTCGAAGCTATCAGGAAGATCGAGGTACCCCAGCTCGTAGTGGTAATACCATCCTGCAACAAAGGCAAAACGGCTTCGATACTGGCACCGTTTTCGCCATTATTGCCCATAAACAGCATTTGGTAGGCACTGTATTTTTCGTTCCCCTGCTTGAACAGTTTGTAGGGCGAATCAATCACCTTTTTGGCATAATCGGCAGCCTTCTGCCATTCAGCCTTACCGGTGTACACCTCGGCATTCAGATACAAACGGCTCAATAGCAACCAGGCTGCTGCTTTGTCGGCCCGTCCGTAGCCCTCGGTTTTCGAATTTTTGGCCTTAGGATCGCTCATTTGCTTTTCGCAATCGAGCAGTTCGCTCTCAATCCAGGCGTACATTTCAGCCCGTTGCTTTTGGGGAGCTTTTTCCGATGACACCTTCGTGACAAAGGGTACATTGCCGAAACTGTCCATCAGGTAATAATAGTAAAGGGCACGCAGAAAGCGAACTTCGGCCGTCATTGTGGCATCGTGGTTGCCACAAGTTTCCAAATACTGGTTGCACACGCTCACACCGAAGTAAAGGCGATAGTAAAATCCCTTAAGCATCGGGTGCGTGGCACCCCACTGTCCGTAGTTAAAGGCTGAAATTCCCTCGTCGCCCCAGCAGCAAATGCTTTCGTCGGTGGGCAGTTCGTTGGCGTTGAACAACTGGCGGATGAAACCTGTGGTACCACCGTCAAGTCCGTCGATGTCGCAATCACCATTGGCACCTCCTTGTCCGGCCATGGCCATGTTGGCATAACATTTATTGAAAAGTCCGTTAGCGTCGGGAGTCATATTGGTCGAAGGGTCGATAGGCGTAACGTCCAAATCGCCCACGCACGAACTCATACCGCAAGTCAGCGCAATAGCTGCTACGGGTAAGATATGTTTGATATATTTTGTAATCATAGTTTCGGTTAGATTTCAAAAATGGCTACTATATGAAACTGTCGCGCATCTCTTTGTTTTTTGAAAGTGAGAGAAATCATTACTCAACAGCCTCTAAAACTTCAAGTTCAAACCCACTTGGAAGCTCATGGGACGCGGATAAAGTCCGTTGTCGATGCCACCGAACACTTCGGGATCGATACCGTCATACTTCGTAATGGTAAACACATTTGAGGCCGAAGCATACACACGGCCGTTAATGCCTTTGTAGCGGGCACCACCAAACAGGTTTTCGAAACTATAGCCGAGCGTAATGTTGTCGCACTTGAGGAACGAAGCATTCTGCACAAAGTAGTCGGACAAGGCATAATCGTAGCTGCTCCAATTAAGTGCCACGCTTGACATCGGACGGTTTTGCAAATAGCCAAATGAGTTGTCATAGGTTTTTGAAACATTGGCAAATCCGGCTTCCGTGTCGTTGAACACATAGTTACCAAACGAGGCGCGAAGCGAGAAGCCGAAGTCCCAATTCTTGTACTGCAAACGGGTACTCAAACCTGCTGTCCATGGTGCCATCGGGCTTTTATAGAAGTACTTATCGTCCTCGTTGATGCGGCCGTCGGCATTACGGTCAACAAACACGCCCTCAATGGGTTTGCCTGCCTCGTCATATACCTGCTGGTACACATAGAACGAACTGGCGGGATGCCCCACGGCATGAGCCTGGGCATAGTTTCCGATACCGGTCGAAATGCCACCCGTCGGCACATAGTAACCTTCTTTGCCTATCAATCCAGTTATTTCATTGCTGTTGTATGTAGCATTGGCTGTAATTTCCCAATACCAGTCTTTGGTCGAAATCGGTTTGTAGGTCAAAGCCAATTCCACACCTTTATTAACAAGCGAACCAATGTTTGAAGTCACCTGATTGCGGAAGTTCGAACCGGCCGAAACATACACGGTGTTAATCAAATCGGTAGTTTTGCGGTAATAATAGTCGATGCTACCACTCAGTTTACCTTTCAGAATGCCGAAGTCAATACCCGCATTGTAAGTCGTAGTGGTTTCCCACGAAAGGTCGGCATTGTAGGCGTTCGGGCGGTAAAGAATGCCATTGCCAAGAATGGGATAATAGGAGTCGGGAGTCACATTTGTATTATACGAAGCAAAGTAATTGTAGTCGCCGATGCCCTCCTGCTGTCCGGTTTGACCATAGCCCAAACGCAGTTTTAATTCGCTGAGGAAATCAACATCCTTCAAGAAACTCTCGTCCTTGATGCGCCAACCAAAGGCAAACGAGGGGAATAGTGCCCAATGATCTTTGAAACGCGACGAACCGTCGTAGCGCACTGTAGCAGTAAACAGGTATCGGTTAAGCAGCGTATAGTTGGCACGACCGAAAAAGCTGACGATGTAATGTTCTGTTTTCCAGTTGCTGCCACTGCCATTGTAACGCGTACCTGCCAGACTGTTGCCTGCATCGTCAGTTTTCGTAGTGGTTTCGGGGTACAGACCATAGTAATCGCTTTTGCCCTGACGGTGGAAGTGTTGCCATTCGTAACCGCCCATGATGTCGAAGTGGTGATTCTCGTTGAAGTCCTTAAAGTACTGCGCGTAGGCATTGAGCGACAGGTTGTATTTATCGATTTTCTCAAAGCCATACCTGCCGTAGTACACATTTTCATTGCCAATAGCCGGACTTTCCCACAGCGTTTGTTTACCCGTTGAGTAATCGGCACCGGCATTCACATGCAGACGCAGGTCTTCAAAGCCATGCACCTTGTAGTCGGCCTCGATATTACCAACAAACGATTTCGACTTGGCACGGTCGTCACGCAAATCGAGCAATGCCACCGGGTTTGTCACGGCATTGCGTTCGAACACATAGGGCCATGTAGGGTCGCTCAGTTCCGAGCCATCCTTAACCCACTGAAAATAATTGCCAAAGTTATTGAATTTGTCGTCATAGCTGCGCACCGTTTGCGTAGGGTCGAAGCGAACTGCCGAACTTACCGCTCCTGTGTTGGCATAGCGTGTATTTGCCTGCATGAGTTTACCGTTCAGGTTAAACTTCAAATGATCATCGAAGAACGTGGGGTTCAAATTCACGCTGGCTGTATATCGTTCAAAGTCGCTCGTTCGCAAAATACCCTGCTGATTAGTGTAACCGAGCGTCAGTCGGTACGGCATGTTTTTAAGCCCGCCGGCCAGTGTAATGCTGTGATCGTGGCTCACACCTGTGCGGTAAATTTCGTCCTGCCAGTCAGTACCTTTTCCGGTAAGCGGCCCGAGTTTGCTGGCTGCTTCAGATTCCGGCCCGTAATAGCTATTGATAAACGAGCGATATTCGTCGGCGTTCATCACATCCAGCGTATTGCGTTTGATGCTGAACGAGGCATAGCCATTGTAGCTCACAGTTGGTTTTTGGGCTTTGTGGCCTTTTTTGGTTGTAATGATAATCACACCGTTCGAACCGCGCGAACCATAAATAGCTGTGGCCGAAGCATCTTTGAGCACCGTAAAGGTTTCGATATCGGCCGGGTTAACCATTGACAGAGGGTTCGACAGACCCTTCACACCGTCGTTATCCATGGCCAAACCGTCGATAACGATGAGCGGGTCGTTCGACGCATTGAGCGACGAACCGCCACGAATGCGAATGGAAGCACCTGCGCCCGGAGTTCCGCTGCTCGACGACACGTTGACACCGGCAATTTTTCCTTGAATCATATCCTGGGCATTGACCACCATACCCTTGTTCTTTTCATCGGGTTTGATGGCAGTGACCGAACCGGTGAGGTCGTTTTTACGTGCCACACCGTAGCCAATAACAACGGCTTCGTTAAGTGTCGAATTATCTTCGAGGGTAATCACCATTTTGCCGTTAGCCTTTACGTTGGCTGTTTTATAGCCGATATACGACACGCGCAAATCGGCACCGGCTGCAACACTGATTTTAAAGTTACCATTGGCATCGGTTTGTGTAACAGCTTTGCTACCCGGCACCATGACTGTGGCAAAGGCCACGGGTTCACCGGTTGTATCCTGCACACGTCCGCTCACTGTTACGTTCTGTGCCTGTGCACTGAGCGAAATGCAGGCTCCTGATACCAAAAGCGACAGGAGTCTGTGGTTCAACACATTCTTATTCATGCTATTAGTTTGCTGATTAGTAAATATCGGTTGGATAAGTAAGAGGCTAAGATGCTTAAAGCGTAAAAATAATGCTGAACTTACTTGAAAACATATTCCACATTACTTTTTAAATACACCGTAGCAGCCATGCCCAGCATGAACTGCCACGGTGCAATGATCACATCTAACTTCAAATTCGGATTATTGCGCCATGATGGAAATGGCATAGCCACCGCCACTTGCAGCACGCAGTTTCAGTTTCGTTTTGTTCGTGACCTTTATTTTTCGAATGGTATAGGCCTTCGGGTTCTTGTCCCACGAAGCATCCTTAGCATCGGCATAGATTGTGGCCACGTACTTTTTGCCCGGCGTCAGGAAGTCGAGTTTCAATTCCGACTCATGACCGTTTTCGTCGGCCGTGCAACCAACGAACCAGTTTTCGCAGTTCTTTGCCTTACGAGCCACAGTCAGGTAGTCGCCCGGTTCAGCTTCGAGGTAAAGGCTCTTGTCCCAATCAATGGCCACATCTTTGATAAACTGGAAGGCGTCCATGTGAGCCTCGTAGTGTTCAGGCACATCGGCAGCCATTTGCAGCGGGCTGTACATCGTCACGTAAAGGGCCAGCTGACGAGCAAGCGTTGAACGCACGCGGCTATGATTGTTGGGGTTCATTTTCGAACAATCGGTTTCGAAAATACCCGGTGTGTAATCCATCGGGCCACCGATTTGGCGCGTAAACGGCAAAATGGTGGTGTGGTCAACTGAGTTACCACCGAAACTTTCATATTCAGTGCCTCGTGCACTTTCGTTGGCAATGAGGTTAGGCCAGGTGCGGCAAATACCCGTCGGGCGCGTAGCCTCATGGGCATTTACCATGATTTTGTAGTCGGCCGCCTTGGTCACGCAGTACAAGTAGTGATTGTTCATCCACTGTCCGTAGTGGTGTTCGCCACGCGGAACGATGTTACCTACATAACCGCTCTTTACCGCATTGTATCCGTGGTCAACCATGAACTGATAGGCCTTGTCGAGGTGGCGTTCGTAGTTGCGTGCCGAGCCCGAAGTTTCGTGGTGCATAATCATCTTCACACCTTTCGAGGCTGCATATTGCTGAATGGCTTTTACGTCAAAGTCGGGATAGGGGGTAACGAAGTCGAACACATAGTCCTTTTCATGCCCGAACCAGTCCTCCCAACCTTCGTTCCAACCTTCAACGAGCACTGCATCGAAACCATTGGCTGCAGCAAAGTCGATGTAGCGTTTCACGTTGGCCGTGTTGGCTGAGTGCGTGCCGTTGGGGCGAGCTTTGCTGTAATCGGTTTCGCCGAGTTTCACTGTGGGGAAATCATTGGTATAGCTCCAGGTACCCTTGTTTGTAATCATGTCCCACCACACACCAATGTATTTGGTAGGCTTAATCCACGAGGTATCTTCTATTTTACAGGGTTCGTTGAGGTTCAGCGTAATACGCGAAGCAAGAATGTCGGCCGCCTTGTCGCTAACGATGACCGTACGCCAGGGCGAAACGCAGGGTGCCTGCAAATAGCCTTTGTCGCCGCGCGCGTCGGGCGTGAGCCAACTTTCGAAGGTACGGGTTTGGTCGTTATAGTTCAAGTGCATCGTCGAATAGTCAATACAAGCGGCCTCGTGCAGGTTGATGTAAAGTCCGTCGTCGGTTTTCATCATGAGTGCTGTTTGCACACCTCCTTCCCAAATAGGTGTCTGCGAGGAATTTTGCGTGACTGCCGCCTTCATTTTTTCGCGAATTTCGCTCAGTCTTGAAGTAACGGTTTCGTACTCTTGCGTGTCGTAATCGCCGGGAATCCACCATGCGGTGTGGTCGCCTGCCATTGCGAACTGGCTATGCTCTTCTTTGATAACGAAGTAGGTCAGATTCTTTTGTTCGGGAAATTCGTAGCGAAATCCCAGTCCGTCGTTGAAGAGTCTGAATCGAATTTTGATATAGCGGTCGTTAATAGGTTGCGTCAGCGTCACGCTCATTTCGTTGTAATGATTGCGTATGCTGCTTTCTTCGCCCCACACGGGTTTCCAGGTTTCGTCGAAGGTCGTAATTTCGTGTCCGGTTTCTTTGAATCCGGTCTGCAAATCGGCTTTCTGCGCCAGTTTTGAAGCATCGGCGCGTGTTTTGAATTCAAAGTCCTGGGCCTTGTTCGGATCTTCTTGTTTCAGTTCGATACCCAGGTGCGAGGGTTTGATAACCTCTTTTCCCTTATAATGTAAGTAGTAGGTGGGGCGTCCCTGCTCGTCGAGTGAAAACTCCATTTTCAGTTTTCCGTCGGGCGATTTCAGTTCTTGGGCAATAGCAGAGGGCATACTCATGCTCATACCTGCCAATGCAAGGGCAAGAAAACTATTCTTCATATATATGGCTGTTTTTATAGTGAATTATTTGCATGGTTTCGTGGGCTTGATATTCAAACTTTGCACAAGGGCAACTCACGCTGCGTCGTAGGGTCTGCGACCGCGATGTGCGCGTTCTGTTACATCAGCGTTGCAAAATTAGGATGAAGATTTGAAGAATGCAAGGGCATATAACTAAAATATAAATGAATTTAGTTCATAAAATCACTTATATCATTGATTATCAATAGCTTTCTACATTTATGTTGATTCAAAAAATATAAATAAGATACGAGTTTTATAAATAGTAAAAGCTATTTTGAAAGGTTGATTTGATAAATTCCGCATACAATCAAGCAATTTTTATTTATTCTTTAAGAAATATTGTCGCTCCAGCTCGTATTTGACTACACATTTTTTTACATAATTCGGCAAAGAGTCCTGAGGAGCTGATGATGATTGGACGGCAAGTCATAGTGGAGGAAATAAGTGGGTAGTAAACATGTAATTGGATGAATTGCATGAGGTGGCTCAACGTGAGTTTCTGTGCAAAATTCTGTTCTTAGCCCATGTTTAACGCTCAAAAGGAAAAGCGTTTTGCGGCTTGTGACGCGCATGACGGATTTAACAATGGGTTTAATAATAAAGGTAAAAATAGAGCACCCAGTGACTTCTGCCCTTCTGAACGAAACAAGCGTGTGCAAAACCGTTTTTTGCGTATTTCTTAAAACGCTGATTATCAATAATTCCAAGATTCTCAAAACTAGCTCGGAACTAATTTGCACTAGCTCGGAACTAATTTGCACTAGCACGGAACTAAATTCGACAAACTCGGAGTTAATTATCAGACGAACCCATTACCTGCCTCAAACAACAGCAAGCAGATAGATAAGAAAGGACTCAATTTTAATATTGCTTCACCTACGAAGCAGAGTTCCATTTAACATTTTACGTCAAGGCCGATAAGCGATTTTGAGATTTCGCTATGCAAAAACATGACTGAACGCCCCATAAAAAAATCGGAGGTGAAGCAGGCCGAAGAACTGCTCCCTCGGTTACGCCATACATAGGCTTGTTGAAGTATTGCATGTAAAACTGAATGGTTGACGATGAATTTTCTACTGAGCCAAACTTTTGCAAGGTACACATACATAAGCACAAAAAAAACGGCATCGCTTCTCCCGAAGAAATGCCGTCGTGTATTGCCCATGGGCAAATTTCCTAACGCCTGCGAGCAATCAATACAATAAACAAATGCCTTTGCAGGCCAACAATCTTAAAACCTTAATTAAATCTCCTAATTATGTATATCGTTATTACCGGTGTACGGTTTTCATTTGTGATATTGATTATCTGCTTGCTGAAAATCAAGCACCAATACGTCACGCACACCTAATTGCAAACTATCGGTGTCCAACTGGATGGTACGTCCGCTGATTACATCGTAGGCCTGAGCAGCCGGAAGTACTTCGGCATAACGAGCCAAAGGCAGACACACGGGTTTGTCGGTGCCGTTGATAATCACGGTAACCCGACGCCCCTTATAGTAACGCGAGTAAACATAGGTGCCGTTCTTCACTGCGTAATGTTTCAGCTGGCCTTTGGCAATCACCTCGTTGCCCCGACGCCAACGCAGCAGTTTGCGCGTGAAATCGAATGTTTGCTGCATCAACGGTGTCAGTCGATGGTGGGTAAATGCATTTACCGTATCGCCGGGAAATCCGCCCGGAAAATTTTGACGCAATGCCCCATCACCACGGTCTTTATCAGCTGCCATAGCCAGTTCGTCGCCATAGTACACCTGCGGAATGCCACGCAAGGTGAGCAGCAAAGTGAGAGCCTGACGATAACGATGCGGATGGTTGGCCTGTTCGACACGGCGGGCAAAGCGCGGAGTGTCGTGGTTATCAAGAAAAGTAAGCAAATTATCGGGATTTGCATACACTGCATCCTGACTAATGTAATCGTAAATACGCGTCAATCCGCGGTCCCACTCGTTGGTTTCTTCGTCGAGCGCACTGTTTAGCAAGTTCATGAGCGGAAAGTCCATAACGCAGGGCAACTGTGAATTGTCGGTAGCCGGTGCCACGGGCGAATCCTTTTGCCAGTAGCTCACACCCACATTGTTGTTGAGCCAGGTTTCGCCGACAATGGTAAAGTGCGGATATTCGCGTTTTACAGCCTCATTCCACTGTGCCATGGCTTTGCGGTCGGCATAGGGATAGGTGTCCTGCCGGATGCCATCAATACCTGCATATTCAATCCACCAGATGGAGTTCTGAATCAGATATGTCAGCACATGGTGATTGCGTTGGTTGAAATCGGGCATTGCGTCGACAAACCAACCGTCCTGCGCATTGCGCGCATCCTCGACAGCAGCGTGAGAATCGGACACAGCCGATATTTTATAGGAGGTTTGCACATAGTGGCTGTTGTAATTGAACCACGTTGAATCGGGCAGATCTGTAAACAGAAAGTTCTTCGAGCCACAATGGTTGAACACCATGTCCTGCACCACCTTGATACCCTTGGCGTGCGCAGTTTCGACAAAGCGACAATAGTCGTCGTTCGAACCGTAACGTGGGTCGACTTGGTAATAATCGGTGATAGCATAGCCGTGATACGATGTGGCAGGCATATCGTTGATGAGCAACGGCGTGGGCCATACAGCCGTGATGCCTAAATCGCCAAGATAATCGAGGGCAGCAGTCATACCGGCCAAATCGCCCCCATGACGGGCATCAGGAGCCTGGCTTGAAGTAGCTTCGCGCAATCCCTTGACCACATCGTTCTGAGGTTTGCCATTGGCAAAGCGGTCGGGCATGAGCAAATAAAGCACATCCGAGGCATCAAATCCCTGTGCGCGCACTGCCGTATTCCGGCTTTTGAGTTCGTAAGGTATGCGCCGGGTGTTACGCCCTTGACCTAAAATTATGTCGAAATGCTGGGGAGCAGCTTCGCTTGTGTTTAAATAAAGAAGCAGGTAGTTGCGATTGTGGGGACGGAAAATACTATCAATACAGATTCCATTGGCGCGCAGCTTTACTTCATCATTGCCTATGTTATCTGCGTGGAGCAACAACTGCAAACTGGGATTTTTCATGCCACTCCACCAAAAGGTGGGCTGTACGTTAATCGGGGTTTGTTTTGAACGTGCCGTAAGCATGCCGGGCACACTTAGCAGAAACAGCAGTAGGTATAAAGTTTTTTTCATGGTGATATATTTATATTGAAATTGCATTTCCGTTTATTTGCATTTTGCAAAGTGTGATTTTCAAATGTCGTATCCAAAACATTCACACTGCAAAATTAAGGTGTAAGTCCGTGCAGAACAAGTTCATAGAAGCTAAATATAAACAATAAAAACACTTATAATACTGAATATCAGCCATTTACATCATTACATTGACCTAAAAAATATAAATAATATAGCAGCTACATGAAGTGCATTATGCCTATATTTCAGCCTGTTCAGAGTACCAACAAGCGTGCAACTTCAACGTTGATGAGGGCAGAAGGTAAAATTTTGCCAAATGCAGAACTCTTCGTTTTTTCGTGCTTATTCATACTTTTTTTCCGTATCGTCGGTAGTATTACACAGAAAATGCCGAATCATTGTACAAATGCTCTCGAAAAACCTACGAATTTAATGGAAAAAAATACTCAACACAAACTTATTTCTTACCTTTGTAACATAAAATGCAACGCATAACGCTACCCATCAGAATGTATATTGCTGCAAACAAAAGCAGTCAGTACATTCATTTAACTGAACATATTGACTCAAACCCATTTTAGCTTCTCATAACCCAAGTTACTCATCTATGAAATTCATACAAATTTTCCTATTCCTATTTTGCTTGTTGCCCGGCTGCATGGCGGGACAGCAGATTTCAATTGATAAACGCACAAGCAAACTGCTCGAAGAATTGGACGTTATTGTGGCCGAAAAAGCTAAATATCATGCTCAACGCGACGAACTGATTAAACAACAGAGCTTAAAAAGCCAACGCAGTCAGGGTTATGAACGCATTCATCGTTATAAAGACATTTATTCACTTTACTCACATTATCGCACCGATTCGGCTCAGGCGTATCTGGATCGCATTGCGGCTTTGCCAGAAATGAAAACTGACTGTAAGTTGCAGGCATACGTACAGATAGGGCAGGCCGAAATATTGGCGGTGGCCGGACTTTATGCACAGGCACTCGACGAACTGAAACGCGTTGACAAAAGTTGTTTTACACCCGACGATAAAGAGTTGCATTTGTTTTATCTGCGTACGCTACGCACGCTCTACGGATGGCTGGCCGATTACACAGATATGCCCAAACTGCATAAAATTTACAAAGAACGCACACAGCACTATCGCGACTCGCTGCTCATGGCCGAATCACCGGGTAAGTCATACGACATTGTGGCTGCCGACAAGGCTCGCGCACAGGGTAATCCACGCCAAGCCATCGACTTGCTGCTGCCCTATACGCAGAAAATAGACGCTCATAACCTCGACCCGTACATTTTCTTTACCCTGTCGCAAGCTTACATCGACCTGAAAAATTACAACGAAGCCAACTACTTCCTGACTCTTACGGCCATTTCCGACCTTAAAATGGGCACTACGGAATACGAAGCACTGCCTATCCTGGCTCAAGTTCTCTATGAAATGGGCGACTTGAACCGCGCATACAGCTATTTGCTCTGTTCTATGGAAGATGCAAGCCTTAGCAAGGCGCGGTTGCGTTCGGTTGAAGTGTCAAACATTTTTCCGATTATCAACAAGCAGTACAAAATTCAAGAGGCCAAACAGCGCAAGCACGAACGCATTGTTACGGCTGTGATCTTCGGGCTGTTTGTCTTGCTGTGTGTCATGGTGTTCTACTTGCGCAAACAAATGAAACGGCTCAGAGAATCGCGCCACAAACTAAACAATGCCAACGGGGCGCTGCAAGAAGCCAATGGTAAACTGAAAGACACCCTCGACCAATTGCAAGAAACAAACGAGAAACTGGAGTTTACTTTTAATCAACTGCAACTAACCGACAAGGTGAAAGAAGCCTATATCGGACGCTACCTTGACCGCTGCCGAAACTATTTAGACACCATGGAGGAAGAACGAAAAAGTTTGTTACATCTGGTAAAGGATCGACGCTACGATGAAGTTTACAAACAACTGAAAAGCGGAGCTACCATCAAGAACGAGCAGGAAAAATTCTATGCCGACTTCGATGCAGCCTTTCTAACGCTTTTCCCCGATTTTATTGAGAGATTTAATGCTTTGCTTCAACCCGATGCACCCGTGCTGCCCAAGCATAGCGGCCAACTCAATACCGAACTGCGCATTTTTGCACTAATTCGTTTGGGTATTACCGACACGACGCGTATTGCGCATTTCTTGAACTTTTCGCTGACCACAGTGTATAACTACCGTTCAAAAATTCGAAACCGCTCATTGGGCAACCCGGCAGAATTCGAGGATTTGGTGGCCGAATTATAACTGTCGCTTCACAATGGGCAACAATAGGCTCGAAACGCAAGAGGGGCACATTGTTAGCCACATGAATTTGACAAACCAAAGATTTTTGTTACCTTTGCTACGCCCTTGAACTAAGGCAGAAACAAGCCCACACAATGGGATGACTCAACAAACCATCACATGGATTGTCATGGCTCTTTGTGTCAGCATCAAGGAGTAAAAACAACGCATTGGGCGCATCAAACATTGCAATATGTCAATATCCGAATTTTTCAAAAAAATATTCAGTCCGCTGCTCTTTGGCAACTGCCTGGGCATGATAGGAGTGGGGGGATTGCTTATCCTGGCCACACTGTTTTTCCTTGACTTCTATACGCATCATGGCACAGAAATCGAGGTACCCAATATTTGCGGATTGGATGAGGAAACGGCTGGTAACAAGTTGAAATCTGTTGGGCTGGATTACGAGGTGAGAGACACGGGATATGTGTTTCGAGCTGCGCCGTTTTCGGTGCTCGAACAGTCTGTCAAACCGGGCATGAAGGTTAAACCGGGACGCATTATCGAACTAACGATCAATGCAGACGGACCGCGCAAGGTGGCGCTGCCCGACATTGCTGACAACTGCTCACGACGCGAAGCTGAGGACAAACTGCGCGCATTGGGCTTTAAACTTGGTGCCACGGAGTTTATCACGGGCGACCCGGAATGGGTGTACGACGTGACGGTGAACGGGAAAAGTGTAAGTAAGGGCACGCGTATTTCGGTGAATTCGCCCATCGTACTGGTGGTCGGTGCCGGAGGTGTCGAGGATGAATACAATGGCAACGACAGCCTTGACTACATTCTGAATGTGCCGACGGGCGAGGAGGAAATCATCGAGGGCGAAATGACGGATGCACCCACTTCCGACAAAACCCAATCTGCTGCGTCGACCGGCGCACAAACCGCTTCGCCTAACAATGCGCAGGATTACTTTTAACCTAACCGCTGACACCTACACATCCGGAAGTGCGCTCACTGCGCGCTGATAACAACTGTAAAGATTTACCATTTTGGAAATAAAACCTACTGACAACTTCTACGACGAAGAACTGAACCTGACGGCTGACGTGGCAAACGAGGATGCGTGCGACGAGGAGGAAGCCGACCTGTACGAACACTACCGCGTGGTGGCCGACAAAGGTCAGCAACTGATGCGTGTCGACAAGTTTCTGATGGATCACTTGAAAGACACGTCGCGCAACCGCATTCAAATGGCGGCCAAAGCCGGATTTATCCACGTCAACGGGCAACCGGTGAAAAGTAATTACCGCGTGAAACCGGCTGATGTGGTGACAATGCTGCTCGACCGTCCGCGCTACGAAAACTTGATTGAACCTGAGAATATTCCGCTCGACGTGGTGTACGAGGACAGCGAACTCATGGTCATCAATAAACCGGCGGGACTGGTGGTGCATCCGGGATGTGGCAACTACACGGGTACGCTGGTGAATGCCATTGCCTGGCACTTGAAGGACAACAAGGATTACGACCCGAACGACCCGGCAGTGGGTTTGGTGCACCGCATCGACAAAGATACTTCGGGACTGCTTGTTGTGGCTAAAACGCCTGATGCCAAGACCAAATTGGGTGTGCAGTTTTTCAATAAAACAACGCGCCGACGCTACAATGCCCTGGTTTGGGGAAACCTGGCCGACGACGAGGGCCGCATCGAGGGTAACATTGCCCGCAATCCGCGCGACCGCATGCAAATGGCGGTGTTCGACCCGGCTTCGGAAATTGGTAAACATGCGGTGACGCATTACCGCGTACTGAAGCGTTTTGGCTACGTCACGCTGGTGGAATGTATCCTTGAAACAGGACGTACGCACCAAATTCGCGTTCACATGAAACACATTGGCCATCCGCTGTTCAACGACGAACGCTATGGAGGCGATGTCGTGTTGCGCGGTACGCAAAGCGGCACGTACAACAGTTTTATCCGTAATTGTTTTGCGCTCTGTCCGCGACAGGCTCTTCACGCTCGCACGCTGGGCTTTCAGCATCCGAAAACGGGCAAAGAAATGGACTTTACCACTGAACTGCCGGCCGACATGACCGAACTGATTGAAAAATGGCAGAAATATATTGACGGCATCAAATAATCTGCTGTTTCTAATCTGCTGTTTCCGAACAATCAGAGGCTGCCACTTCAACTGCCTCAACGCACAACTGCTCTATACAATATATTACAACCAATAATCAATGCCCCCTATCGGCTGGCTGCCCCGGATACGCCTGACGCAACCACCGACTTAGCAACGAGGGCTTAAACTTATGAAACGTACAATCGCTATTGTTGCCGGAGGTGATTCCTCCGAGCATGATGTTTCGCTGCGTTCTGCTGAGGGAATCCTTTCCTTCATGGACAACGAAAAGTACAACAGCTACCTTGTTGAAATGAGAGGTTCAAGCTGGACTGTTCACTACCAAGGCGAAGACTGCCCCATTCTGCGTGATGACTTCTCGTTCGAGGCCTCTGACGGGCACCACAATTTCGACTTTGCCTACATTACCATTCACGGTACGCCGGGCGAAAACGGTATTCTGCAAGGTTACTTCGATTTAATTGGTCTGCCCTACTCTACGAGCAATGTGCTGGTTGAAGCGCTTACGTTCAATAAATATGCGCTCAACAACTTCTTGCGTGCTTTTCCCGAACTGAACCTTGCGCCTTCGGTGCTGGTACGCAAAGGTGAAGCCATCCCTTCTGACGAGGCTATTTTGGCACAAGTGGGTCTTCCCTGCTTCGTCAAACCTAATGCCGGTGGTTCCAGCTTTGGCGTAACCAAAGTGAAAACCGACGATATGCTGGCTCCTGCCATCGAAAAGGCCATGATTGAAAGCGACGAGGTGATGATTGAAAAAATCCTCGTGGGAACCGAAATCACCTGTGGCTGCTACAAGCGTCCGAATGGCGATGTAATTACCTTCCCCATCACCGAAGTAGTTACAACTCAGGAATTTTTCGATTACGATGCTAAATACAACGGCAAGGTGGAAGAAATCACACCGGCCCGTATCGCCCCCGAAACGGCTGCACGCGTTAGCGACATGACGCGCCACATCTACAACCTGCTCGGATGCTATGGCATTATCCGCATCGATTACATCCTGAGCGGCGACGCAGGCGAAGAACAAATCAATTTGCTCGAAATCAACACCACGCCCGGTATGACGGCCACCAGCTTCATTCCGCAACAGGTGCGTGCAGCTCAACTCGAAATGAAGAACGTGCTGAGCGACATCATCGAGGGCAAATGTTGAATCCAGTGATGTTAGCACCAAGAATGAACGCGATACGTACTTCTTTGGCATTTGCTGACAAGACACAAAAAAAACCGGTAGGCCCGGCCGGAAACATTCGGACGGACATACCGGTTTTTTTCATCTTTCATACATTCTGTAACTGTTTGAAAATGAAACTTTCAGACAGTTTCTTAAATCATTCACGCCATGACTATTCACGATTTTGATACCATTCGTCCGTTCTTGCCCGAAGAACTGCCTGCTGCTTTCGACAGCCTGATGGCCGACTCTTCGTTCTGCGCAATTATGCAATCGTTCTTCAAGGACGTGCCTTTCGAACACCTTAAAGCCCAGCTCTATGCCTGCCAGAACTCGCTCGAAGTGCAGAAAACCTTTTTCTATCCGTTGGTAAAAGGACTGATAGCCCAATGCTGCACCGGCATTCACATGGATGCTGACGCCATCTGCCCGGAACTTCGCACGCAGAGCTATACCTTTGTGTCGAATCACCGCGACATTGTGCTCGATGCAGCCTTCCTTTCAATCCTGATGCTCGACAATGGTTTTCAGAACACCGTCGAAATTGCCATTGGCGACAACCTCCTAATTTATCCGTGGATTAAGACGCTGGTGCGTATCAACAAATCGTTCATTGTGCAGCGTTCGGTGGGTATGCGCGAAATGCTGATGTCGAGCAAGCGCATGAGCCAGTATATGCACTTTGCCATTGCCGAAAAGCATGAGAGCATCTGGATTGCGCAGCGCGAAGGACGTGCCAAGGACTCAAACGACCGCACACAGGAATCGGTGCTGAAAATGATGGCCATGGGCGGTGAAGGCTCACCCATCGACAGTTTGAAGCAGCTGAACATCGTTCCACTCACCATTTCATACGAGTATGACCCGTGCGACTACCTGAAAGCCAAGGAGTTTCAGCAAAAGCGCGATGACACTGAATTTAAAAAGTCGCGTCAGGACGACCTCAACAACATGCAAACGGGTATTTTCGGTTTCAAAGGAAAGGTTACTTACCGCCTGGCTGCTCCTGTCAATACATGGATTGAAGAATACCGCGATCTGCCTAAGACCGAGGTATTCAAAGCCATTGCACAGCGCATGGATCGCGACATTCACCGCAACTACGAAATTTACCCCTGCAACTACATCGCCTATGATTTGCTGAACGAATCGCAGCAAATGGCCGAACACTACACGGCCGACGAGATGAAAGCCTTCGAAGCCTATCTGGCCAAACGCATCGAAATGATTGACTTGTCTGGCAAGGACATACCATTCCTGCGCGAACGCTTACTGACGATGTATGCCAATCCGCTGAAAAATCACCTGTTAGTTTCGGAAGAGGCATAACGGATGGGGCAATACCCTCTGTTTCTTCCGAACCGAAACAACCTGTTATGACCTACAAGTTTCTCATTCCCCTGCTTCTGTCCGGTGTATTTGCTGCATGCATCAAGGACGAAACGCCTATGCCCAACTACCGGCAGGAATTGGCAGACATCAGCACCAATGCCTTGGGAGTAGCCACCACACTCACTCCGAGCGATGCTGTGCCCTGCACCATCCTGAACCGGGTTGCCGACTTGCGTCCCGACACGACCTATCGCGCACTGACGCTCTTCACACGTTCGGCAAACGAAGTGTGGCTGACTGACTTTGCGCCGGTCTTAGTGCCCGTGCCGAGCAAATACACAGGACAAAGCGTACGCTACGATGCACTCAGCGTGATGGCAGCATGGGCCGAACCGAATTACGTAAACCTGCGCCTGAACATCAAAGGCACAGCGCAAGGCCGGCATTACTTCGGAATGAAAATTGTAGAAACAACCACTCACGCTGACCAAAAGCGCACACTGCGCCTGAAGCTGATTCACGACCAGAACAACGATCCGCTCTATTACTCGCGCGACATGTACCTTTCGCTTTCCCTCGCCCGGCTGCGCCAGCAGTTACAGGCCGGACGCGACTCAGTGTCGGTGAGCATTCACACTTTCAAGGGCGAAACTAGCTACACGTTTCCGTTGTAATCCTCCTGAATTTTGCCTTATGAGGCTGCACCGGTGCACCCATACAAGTCCGTTTTGACCGATGAGCGGTTTACGACGAACAGCTCCACTTCCCCACACAAAAACTCAGACTCATCTCCATGTGCATTTCTTTTCATCCCCTAACTCCGGCAGACAAATCGCTTGTTCAGGAACGTGTGTATCACACCGAATGCCGCAACTGCGACTTGAACTTTATGAACCTGGTAAGCTGGCGGTTTATGTACGACACTGAAGTGGCGCTTCACCGCGACTTTTTGCTTTTCCGCTTCAAAGCCGACGGACATTTGGCTTATCTGGCTCCCGTTGGCACGGGAAACTGGAAGGCCGTGTTGCACGACATGATGGCTGACGCTGCGCAGCTCGAACATCCCTTCCTCATGCTGGGAGTTTGTGAAAATGCCTTGGCTCAGTTAGATGTTACCATGCCGGGCTACTTTTATGCCACTGCCGACCGTGCCTTTACCGACTACATTTACAGCCGCGAAAAACTGGCTTCGCTTGCCGGAAAGAAACTGCAGCCCAAGCGTAACTATGTAAACCGCTTTACCAAACTCTATCCCGATTTCACCACCGAACCGCTTACCAGCAAAGACATTGACGAATGTATTGCGCTCGATGCCCAATGGGTCGACACCAAGGCAGCTGAAAACGAGGCCGGACGTTACACTTTCGATGCTGAACGCCAATCACTCATCACGGCCCTGAAACACTGGGACGTTCTCGAAGGCAGAGGGATGGTACTTCGTGTCAACGGAAAAATCGTGGCATTCACTTACGGGGCTCCCATCAACTACGACACCTTTGGAGTCTGTGTTGAAAAAGCCGACACGGCTTACGAAGGAGCCTTTGCCACCATCAACCGCGAATTCGTGCGCAGCCTGCCACCGCAATTCACCCTAATCAACCGCGAAGAGGACTTGGGCATTGAGGGGCTACGACGTTCAAAGTTGTCCTACCAACCTGAAATTTTACTTTCAAAATATACAGTTATGACCAAACACCCGTTCTCTAAATCCTAAGAGAGGGGAAGTTCACAAAAATAAAATACCCTATAACACCATGTTACTCACTCCCAACGAAATAAAAGAACAGACCCGCGACCTCTGGCGCATTTGCTTCGACGACTCAGAGGAATTCATGGATATTTACTTTCAGGACAAATACACCCCTGAATCTAATCTCACCGTGCGTCACGACGGCCGCGTAGTTTCAGCCATGCAGTTGCTGCCCTACCGCCTCACGTTCTACGGTTCGGTGCAGCATGCCGGCTACATTTCGGGATTAGGCACCCTGCCTGAATTCCGCCGCCGCGGCTATGCAGCCAATTTGCTCAACGAAGCACACCGCCGCCTCTACGCACAAGGCTCAACCATCAGTTTCCTGGTACCCGGAAGCGAAGAACTGCGTAAATACTATGCACGACCTGAACACGGTGCCTACTGGACAGCCGTTTACCGCCAGGAACTGCCCCTCGACGTGTCGCAAGATGGTGCATTCGACAAAATCGAAGTGTCGCGTCCCGATGAATGGGGACAGGACCTTTACGTCTTCTACCGTCGCCTAACTTCCGAACTGCCTTTCATGGTGCATCCTTCGGAAAACGACTTCTTTGCAGCTCTCGAACTGGCCGATTTGCAAGACGGCTATGTACTCGTAGCTCATCGCAAGCGTCGTCTTATCGGTTTCTGCCTTGCTGTGAAAGAGCCTAACGGCCGTGTCTACATCCGCACCCTGGCACTGACCGAAACCAACACGCGTGCTGCCTTCGTCGATTATCTTTGCCGCGAATGTGGTGTCGACAAGGTGTATCGTCGTTTCTGCCTGCCTGGTTCGGTCAAGGAAACTGTTCCCTATGCCATGGCGCGTGTCATCAATGTACCGCGTTTCCTCAACAGCATCGCCAAACCCAACCCGGGTTTCCAGTTGCACATCGGCATCGACGGCGACATGGTGTTACCCGAAAACAATGGCTGGTACATTGTTGAAAACGGCAAAGTGCGCCTTACCGACCTGAAGCCCGACAGCGTTGTCACACCGGGCGGACTGGCTGCCATGTTCATGGCGGCTCAACCTATGGTGATGGACCTCCTGCTTGATGAATAAGCCACTGTTTGGTTCACTTTCTCATTTTTCGTTATGAAACATCTATTATCCATCTGCGCTTTTGCAGCACTCGCTGCCGGGGCGCAAGCGCAAAATGCGGTCGAACTCAAACAGGTTTCGATGGGTCGCTGGGGCATTGGTAGCGCACAGTACAGTGGCATTGCTCCTATGGGTGGAAACCGCTATGCTGTGGTGAGCGACAAAGAACCGAAAGACGGTTTTTTCATTTTTCGCATCGACCAGCACCCAGCCACGGGCGAAGTCACGAGTGTCTATCTCGAAGCCTTCAAGGGCAATCCTTCGCCCCATGTGAATGCAGCTGGAATCAGTCTGCGCGACTGTGAAGGTGTAGCTTATGTGCCTTCAACGAACACTGTGTTTATCAGTGGCGAGGGCGATCAGCAAATTCTGGAATATAGCATTGACGGAGTGCCCACAGGTCGTAAGCTCAACGTACCGGCCATTTTTGCAGCTGGAAACATTGTACACAACTACGGCTTCGAGGCGCTTACTTACAGCGATGCCACCCACCGCTTTTGGACCACGACCGAGAGTATGCTGCCCATCGACGGCAAAGCGGCTGGTCCGCTCAACCCCAAGTCGCAGAATCTGCTTCGCCTGCAAGCTTTTTCTGAAAATCTGCAACCTGTGGCGCAATATGCCTACCGCATGGACTTAGGACGTCAGGACGACTTTGGCGAAACCTACGTCTACGGTGTGCCCGAACTTCTGGCCATGCCCGATGGCCGTTTACTCGTACTCGAACGCGAGGCCAACATCACCAAGGGCGGACTGAGCAGCCAGTGTCGCTGCAAACTTTACGAAGTGAACCCGAACCAGGGTTTCCAAATTGACAGCAGCATTTCGCTTCCACAGCTCGACCCGAACAAATTTTTGGTTAAGAAACTGTTGGCCGATTGGAAAACAGTGGTACAGCCCGTTCGCCTGAACTTTGCCAATTACGAAGCCATGTGTCTGGGACGCACGCTCAACGATGGCCGCCGCACCCTGCTCCTACTTTCCGACTCGCAAGGGGGCTACCGTAAAGGTCCGTTCCACCTTAAGGACTATATCAAAGTAATTATATTGGGCAATTAGCTGATGCCATTATTTCGGCACGGTTGAACATGCACAGTGCACATTCACAATGTGTGCCGGTAAAGGTTCAACCGTGCCGTTTTATGATTAAGTGGGCAAGTTGCATTAAAAATTAGCCATACAGCTTCATGCACGTATGGGTTTCAGACAGGCCTACCTGCCTTACTTTCTGTGGTAACAACATGTCAAAGAGCGATTGAATAATCTATAAGTAGATTTGTTTTTTCATCCGTTTTCTGCATGCAAAGGTACAACCTGAAACCAAAAGAATCCAATTTTTTTCGCCGCCTAGTATCGCACCTCGCATTTTTCAGACTCAAAAAAGCATATTTAAACCATTCATTCCCTATCATTTAAGCACCATTTTCAGGTAGTCAAAAAAACATTTATTGAGATATTCGTTTCCTCATCATTTCAATAAAGAAGTCGCCTGAACTTTTATGAAATTCAAGATTTGCCTTAATTTTTGAGGCTTTTTGGGGCCTTGAAGAAGGAGTGTGGCGAGCTACACGACTGATGAAAGGTCAAAAAACGGCCAAAAAGAAAGGTGAAGATTGAATTTAGAAGAGATAGATATCCAAATCAAATCTTCGTCAGAAAAGTTTAGGCGACTTCAAAGTGTAAAGTACTTTTTCACCGCTTTATTTACTGTATTTTTCTTCAAATGGAAGTATTATACGACGCCAACCACGACGAAAAACTAATTGCCGAACGCACTCGCTGCAAAGACATTTGCCACCGTTACAACCTCCTGCTGCCTTCACAAACCGACGAACGCATAGCCATTATCCGCACGCTGTTTGGCAGCACCAAGCAGGAGTTTCTGATTGAACAACCATTCTACTGCGACTATGGTTACAACATTCATATTGGCGAAAACTTTTACTGCAACGTCAACTGCGTCATTCTCGACGCTACGCCGGTAACCTTTGGCAACAATGTGTTCATTGCTCCAAATTGTGGTTTCTACACGGCCGGACATCCCTTCGACGTAAACCTGCGCAACCAAGGTCTGGAGTATGCTAAACCGATAACCATTGGCAATAACGTATGGATTGGCGCACAAGTATGTGTACTGCCTGGTGTAACGATTGGCGATAATTGTGTAATTGGTGCCGGCAGTGTAGTCACAAAGAACATTCCGGCCAACTCACTGGCTGTAGGCAATCCGTGTAGGGTCATACGCACCTTGAATGAGTAGAAGCCTAAGAGCGTGAGTTTCGGCATCATTTTGCTTTGCGAATTGACTTGCAAATATGTACCTTTGTAAAACAAAGTAAACTACAGATTGACAATGCCAAACAGCCTATACAAATCATGAAACCAAACTTTCTTCAAACAGCCTATCAAGTGTCAGGTCGCGGCATAGGTCAGGTCATGCTGCAAAACAATGCGCTCTCCGGCTGGCTAATGTTAGCAGGCATCTGCCTCTGTTCGTGGCAGATGGGGCTATGGGCTTTAGGCGGATTAGCAGTCAGCACGCTGTCGGCCTGTGCCTTCGGCTATTCCAAAGAAGCCATACGCAACGGCCTTTTCGGCTTCAACGGGCTACTCGTTGGTTTGGCAGCCGCTTTGTTTCTGCAACCCGGTTTCATGGCTGTATGCCTGATGATAGCCGCCTCCGTACTGTCCACAGTAATCACCCACTTGTTCAGCCTCCAGCATAAATTAGCAGGCTACACCGCCCCGTTCATTTTGGCTGTATGGATATTACTGGCTCTTTGCCATACCTTTCTGCCAAGCTGTTTGCAACCCACAGCCGAATCGCTGTCAACCACAGCCCCACTCCAACTGCTGCCAAGCCTCTGCCACAGCCTTGGTCAGGTCATGTTTATGGAGCACCTCCCAACGGGACTTATTTTCCTCCTTGCGCTTACCCTTCATTCTCGCACATCGGCCCTCTACGCCCTTTGGGGAGCCCTGCTTTCCATTTCCTTGTCTGGATGTTTCTGTATCGAAAATGCTTCAATCAATGCCGGCCTTATGGGCTACAACGGCGTACTCTGTGCCATCGCATTAGGCGAAAAGAGCCGCGCTGCTTTCCTGAAAGCCACCTGCGCCATAGCCTTATCCGTAGGCTTGCAATGGTTGGGTATGCACACCGGCCTCATCACGCTCACAGCTCCCTTCGTACTGTCCGTATGGGCTGTCAAGGCTTTTGATGTGCGTAAAAAATAAATGAAAATAAGATCTAAACAGCCTGTCCGGAAAAAACCATGATTTTGCTGTTTAGCTCTTATTGTTGCTCGTAAAAATCATCCACGTATAGCTTTTTTCTATCACAAAAGTAGTGATCTTTAATATATGCACATTCTATAAGTAGATGTTAAAAATGATTTTCAACATCTACTTTCTATCTCCACTTATAGGTTAAGAACCAATCAAAATCGGCAAACAAATTCCAATAAGTGGAATCGTCAAAAGGAACACCTGCATATTTATGATACTCGCAAGGTATATTCTCAAAATTTTGTTCCTCAAAAATTTCTTTCATAAACAAAATTCTGTCTTTTAACTGAAAACTTTTAATGTCCTTACCTTCGATACATTCCTTATGTTTCGAGGCTTTAAACCATAAAATACGAATTTCTTTATAGGTATCATCGTTAAGTACCTGAAGCATTTTTTCCCATGACTGTTCAATCGGAAATACAGCGACACAACCCGACAAACCATCATACACCATACGTTCGTGTACATTCGGCATCAACATCAAAGGCAACAAATAGTCATTGCTTCGTGCATTGTTACAGCAACAGCCCCTGCCTATTTCACTAAACTTACCGTTACACGAAGCCAAAAAATTAGCTACCGCTATTCGATGTGGAAAGCGAACTACTTTTTCAATATCTTCAGTACACGTAAAGTGAATGGCTGCAAAATCTGAATCTAACTCCACATGATTTGCCAACCACTTTGAAGCTGCAGTATATTTCTGAAACTCTTCTTTCGGTTTTTGGGTCTTCATATTTCGCGGTATCACATGCTCAATATTAAAAGCCCCCGGTTTTAATCGCCTCATACAATAACAGCACCGGCCTTTTTGCTCAAGCAATAGCAAATGCTCCCAGCCTGCAGCTCCCTTACGATATTTAGGTGAAGAAAAATTAGCATACGACTGATCTGAATCAATACAAGGGTAAAAGGTGTGAAGATCTTCGTTAAAGCAGTCTTTCAAATATTGAATAACCAATATTTCTTCCCTTTTAAGGAATGGCTCTTTATCAATAAACTTCATAGTCAGCCGTTTTTTGTCGAATCATATCAAGCACCTTGGCATCTTTTCCCACCAACGAAACAATTTGGTTGTAAATAGTTTGGCTTTCTTCTTTCAAACCCATTGATAAATAGGAGAAATACAAATCCTCCAAATGTTTTAGATTCTCATTTCGCGAGGGAGTTTCCATAAAGTCACGCAATACGGCATTGTAATCTACCCCCATAAGATTAGGTAATACCTGCGGACTTTCTTCGCCCATATTCATCACCAGTATTTGATTCAATTTATTTCCCGACGCATCAACATCCGAGGTATCCAAATTAGAAATCACTGCAACCGAATGGGTTGATACAAAGAACTGCAAATTGGGGAATGTTTCTATAAATGCAGTAAGTACCAACTGTTCCAAAGCCGGATGTAAGTGCAAATCTATTTCATCAATGACAACCACCCCCGACGACTCCACACCTTGATTCAGTATGTAAGAACGATAAGCAATGTCAATTACTATGGAAAACAAACGTCTGTAACCTGCCGGTAAATCCTGTAAAAGACTTGTCTTGCCATTTTGAAAATTGATTGTCAATTTGTATCCCTCGTTCGATTGGGTAGCAAAAAAATAATCTATGCCATAACCCTCTGATTGAATTTTAGGCAAAAACGACAAGAAAGTACTTAATTTCTGTTGAATATAATTCACTTCTTTCTGAAGTGGCATCAACGTATCAGACAGTCTTTTTTGTTCGTTAACCAAATTTCTGTACTCTTCATTGTCTTGAAGTGTATGAGCATCCATTGTTTCTTCCTTCATGGCAATAGCAGAAGCTACTCTTGAGGCAGGAGTAAACAAGGGTTGCATTTTAGCCAATCTGTTACACAGTCTTGTTTCCCATAGCGAAGTGCAAGCTGATTCTTCATCCCACTGGTAATATCCAAAATTACGGGGCAATACATCATTGTTAATTACTTTCAATGTCGTATTCATAATTTTAGAATATACATGAGGATATGAATCGGAATAATAAGCCAACAAAGGCCAATTCGTTCCTTCTTGTTTGGCACATGCCATAAAGGCTGTAAATGCTTCCTTATACAGAGATGGATAAAGCGATGAATTAGGCGTATTTCGCTTGAATAATTCCCAGGTTAATTCATGTTCACAAAATGCTCCCTTGGCTTGAATGCTGACTTCCGATACGTACGTTCGCTTTGCTTCATCAAAATGGAAATCAGATGTATTATATCCTCTTACATTTAATGTATTATTGCCTGCCGACAAAAATTCTCGGCCCATAGATTTATCATTCGAAAACACAAAACTCAGCGCTTTGATAACAGCGTGAATAAGCGTTGTTTTACCTGTACCATTTCGACCAATCAGAACATTTGTTTTAGGACAGAACAACGCTTCATAATGTTTAAAGCCTCTAAATCCGCTGATTTTCAAAGTATCAATATACATAATTCTTATAAACTTTTTTCAAAATGATTCACCTTCATGTAAATCTGATGGAAGATTACAGTTTTAATTTGGGAGTAACCTGCTAACTGATGAGCAGATGTTGATTCTTTGATTTTAAACATCTACTTAGCACCTACTCATATATGCAAAATTATAAAAATCGAACGAGCCTAACAATTTTTTATCGGTTAAAAAACTCTGTTCAAACGCCCCTATTGCCTCACATCTTAATTGGCAACCTTTTCCAAAGCCAGCGGGGAATAAGGTGCCAAAAGCCTACCAGCACACGGTAGCGCGCGTCGATGACGACTACGCGCCGACGGCGTTCAAGGGCTCGGACAATGTGCTGCGCCACAGTGTCGGGACGCATGAGCATGGGGTACGGTTTTCCGTCGCCCAACAGAGCCGTGGCTACGAAACCGGGACGGATATCGGTGAAGTGAATGTGAAGTTTTTGTAAATGCGACAGTTGTTCGAGCGCGTCAATGTAGGTGTTCTGAAAGCGTTTGGTTGCTGAATAGGCGGGTGCCACACCGAGGCCTTTCGTGCCGGCTATCGAACTGATTACGGCTAAGTGCCCCCCACCATTTTGCGCAAAATAATGAAAGGCAGCGTCGACCATGCGCGTAAAACCTTCAACGTTCGTTCGCGCTGTGTTCAACTCTATCGTTGGGTCGAGGGCCGGATTCTGAAAACCAATGCCTGAACTGAGCAAAAACACATCCATACCGCCCAACCGATGAATCAAATCGTTCAACCGCGCTGGGGCATCGTCGTGTGTCACATCGAGCGTCTGAATCTCGATTTGTTCGGGCGAGCGTTGGCGAATTTCGTTTAACGCAGCCGTTCTGCGTCCGGCCAGCCCCAACTTCCAGCCTTTTTGTAAATAGCATTTAGCCACTTCCAAACCTATGCCCGAAGTGGCACCTATGATAACGAGTCGTTTCATTTCAATTTTTATTTTATGAAGTCGTCTGAACTTTTATGAAATTCAAGATTTGCCTTAATTTTTGAGGCGTTTT
>OCHE01000804.1_pt1 | contig 32635 bp, 25 predicted proteins | sample 1538681 | NCBI WGS metagenome assembly OCHE01 (sample SAMN04571717, study PRJEB22368) | human gut metagenome | biome: human gut; material: stool | host: Homo sapiens | place: Luxembourg | collected 2012-08-17
CCTAAGCCGCCTGCTCCGCTACGTGCTCTACGACAGCAGCCAACCGATGGTTCCGTTAGAGAAGGAACTCGACTTTATCCGGAACTATGTGGAACTGATGCGTATACGCCTGCCGGAACATGTGAAACTGACCACCGACATATCGGCTGCCACACCAGAAACTCAGGTGGCGCCTCTCCTTTTCATCTCCCTGATCGAGAATGCTTTCAAGCATGGGGTAAGCCACAACAAACCTTCTTTTATCGACCTGAAGATTCACCAGGAAGGGACACGGATCGTCTGCTCTATCCGCAACAGCCACTTCCCGAAAGACAACGGACAGGACAAGAGCGGTTCCGGCATTGGGCTGCAGAATCTCAGCAGGCGGTTGGAATTGCTGTATCCGTCGCATCATATTTTCACGTACGGGCAAAAAGGGGACGAATATGTTTGCCTGTTAGAGTTGCAGACATAAGGATTTATTGTATTTTTGTCCGGTACATCAATACAACAAATTATGACGTTAACATGTGCAATCATCGATGATGAACCACTGGCCATCAGTCTGCTGGAAAGTTATGTGAACAAGACTCCGTTCCTCCGCCTCACGGCAAAGTTCAACAGTGCTCTCGAGGCTTTGCCCGTATTGAGCGCCCAGCCGGTAGAGCTGCTTTTCCTCGATATCCAGATGCCGGAGTTGAGCGGCATGGAATTTTCTCGGATACTGGAGGCAGATACCCGCATCATCTTTACGACGGCTTTCGAACAGTATGCCCTCGACAGCTACAAGGTGAATGCCCTCGACTATCTGCTGAAACCGATCAGTTATCCGGATTTCCTCAAGGCGGCCAACAAGGCGTTGCAATGGTACGAGCATATGCAAGCGCCTGCGGCAGAGATCGAGTCGATCTTCATCAAGACTGAGTATAAGCAGGTACAGGTCGAACTGCGCAAAATACTCTATATCGAAGGGCTGAAAGACTATGTCAAAATTTTTATCGAGGATGAACCGCATCCCATCCTTTCACTGATGAGCATGAAGTCGCTGGAAGAGATGCTGCCGGCAAGCCGCTTTATCCGCGTACACCGTTCCTTTATCGTACAGCCTGAAAAGATCAAGGTGATCGAACGGAACCGGATCGTGTTCGGAAAAGAATATATCCCGATCTCCGACAACTACAAACCGAGGCTTGTCGAATTTCTGGCGCAACGGTCACTCAATTTCAATTGACAATGGACAATTAACTTTGTTAAGATGATACGGCGTAGCCTAATTCTCAATTAATTAAAAAAGTTGTAACAGCAACTTTTCCAAAGCCCCAGTCATCCGGCTCATCGAACAAGAATAGTTATTCGAGAAAACGGCTACCGCATACGTCTTTCCATCTTTCGTGATATAGCCGGCATAGCTCCTGACACCCGTAATGCCCCCGCTTTTCAGGTGGGCTTTTCCCTGCAACTTCGATCCTTTCAAGAAATTGCGCACTGATCCCTCTATCCCGGCTTGTGGTAAAGAGGCTATGAAAGCATCCGAAACAGCAGATTCCGTCGCCATATAGACCAACAGCTCTCCCATAAATCCGGCCGACACCTTATCTGCCGGAGCCAAGCCGCTGCCGTCGTTCATCCGGAGCGGAAAGACATCCAAACCTTTCTTCTCCCAATATTCTTTCACGACCTGCACACCACGACCAAACGAGGAGATCATCTCGTTCCTTCGCGGTTTGTATTGCAATCCGACCGTTTTGACCAAAGCATCCGCATATAGGTTATGGCTGACATGGTTGCATACGCTTGCTATCTCCCGCAGCGTGGGCGAATAGGTCGTGACAATCTCTTTCCTCTCTCCCTTCTTCCACCGGTTTTCCTCCACCTCGATACGGTAGCAGGAAGGGGACCCGTCCACCCGTATTCCCTTCTGCTGAAGCTGGTCCGTCAGATAGCGTGCCAAATATAAGGCAGGATCGGGGATATCTCCTTTCAAGACATACGCCTCCCGGTTCGCAGGCAGGACACCATACAAGTAGCGCACGTCATCGAGCGGAGCACCGATAATATAAGCGCTGTCCGAAGAAACCGGAGCGGCTTTCAGGTAGTTCTTAAACCGGATAAAAGGGATATCCGGCTCTGTCCCCTTTAGGACCGGCCGCGTCCCGGCAGCCCCAGTCTGCAAGGATAACTTATACATATTGTCGAAGATGGAAATACCATAACTTCCGGGGGCATAATAATTTCCCATATCTTCCCGGAGCCATTTAATAGAGACGCCTTCGGTGTCGAAAATGCTTTCGTCCGATATGACCGATCCTGTTATATGCTTGATGCCGGCTTTCTGCAAAGCAGCTATCCAGGTTGACAAAAACTTGTTCTGCCCCGGTGCGAAATGCGAAGAGCCCAAGGAGGGATCACCACTGCCTTTTATATAGAGGTTTCCCTCCAACGTGCCGTTTTCCAGTATTCCGTCATATTCCAATGTGGTCGGATAGCGATAGTCTTCTCCCAATATCTCAAGCGCTGTCGCCGTGGCTACCGTCTTCAACACCGAAGCGGGCGATTGCAGCCGGTCCGTATCATAACTGTAGACCGTTCTTCCCTCCTGCACATCTTTCACTACCAGAGAAAAAGAGGCTCCCCGCATATAAGGGGCCTGCAATAACCATTTGACGGGGGCGGGAGTCTGTGCACCGGCAAGCAAATGAAGGCAAAGCAACAGGCAAAGCGGTACTATTTTGTTTCGTATCATCCTTTCTATTCAACTTTATTTTATCTTTGCCATAAAGGCAAAGATAAGTCGGTTTGCATTATCTTTGCCTGCAAAGATAAGAATTTAATATGAACCCATTGTTTGATAAACCGTTCACATTCGACAGGGTGGCACGTATTCTGTTCGGCCTGGCTGTTATCAGTGGTATCATCTATCTGATCGCCGTCCTGCGAAATGCTTTGTTACCATTCCTGATTGCCTGGCTGCTGGCTTATATGATGCAGCCGTTCGTCAAGTTCTTCCAGTATAAAGTCAAGCTGAAAAGCCGTTTGCTGTCTATCCTGGCCGTTCTCGTATCTACCCTTCTGGTGATCTCACTGGTGGGTGTCGTGATCGTCCCCTCTGTCACCCAGGAGTTCAACCGGACTTTGGAACTGATGCAGGAACATAACAGCGGCTACGGACATATCCCGATGATTCCGCAGTCATGGGCAGAGTATCTGGAAAAGAATATCGACCCGGACCAGTTGGCACAGCTCCTGAGCAAAGAGAACATAGAAAAGGCGGTCAAACAGATCGCTCCCAAAATGTGGATCGTACTGACTAATACTTTCTCCATTCTGTTCAGTATTACGATCGTGTTTGTAATCTTCCTTTACTTCATCTTTATCCTGTTGGATTATGAACGGATTGTCAACGGTTGGATCCGCCTGATTCCCGAACGTTACCGCCCCTTTGTCCAAGGGTTAGCCGACGATGTCGAATATAGTATGAACCGCTACTTCCGCGGACAGTCATTGATTGCCTTATGTGTCGGCATCCTCTTCGCCATCGGATTTAAGATCGTCGGCTTCCCGCTAGCCGTTATCCTGGGGCTATTCATCGGTTTCCTCAACCTCATTCCTTATATGCAAACGATCGGTATCATCCCGATGATCTTGCTGAGTCTCCTCAAAGCTGCGGAGACCGGAGAAAACTTTTGGCTGATCTTCGGATCGGGAATTCTCGTCCTTTGCATCGTGCAGTGCATACAAGATTTGTATCTCACTCCCCGCATTATGGGAAAGGCTATGGGACTGAATCCGGCCATCATCCTTCTTTCTTTATCCATTTGGGGAACTTTATTAGGTTTTATCGGCTTAATCATCGCTCTCCCCCTGACAACTCTCTTCCTCTCTTATTATAAACGTTTTATACTTATGGAAGAAGACCAGTCTCTTGTAGAGAAGCACGAGTTATCAAAGGTCCAAAAGAAAAAAACATTCCCAAAAGAATAAAAAAACTTGCATCAGCTATTGCATATATAAAAAAAATCCCTACCTTTGCACCCGCATTACAGAAGTAACGCACAGGATGATTCGCTAGCTCAGCAGGTAGAGCACATCCCTTTTAAGGATGGGGTCCTGGGTTCGAACCCCAGGCGGATCACGGAAAACAAAAGAAAAATCAAGCAAATCCCTGATAATCATCTATTATCAGGGATTTTTATTTTCTCCAAATACTGCATTTCACCGCAAAAAACAGTGATGATCACAGGTGAAATAGGTGGACTTGACATCTACCTGAAAAAGTCCACCGAATTAGATCGTATTTCATTGATTTTCCGAATTTTGCATGGCTCGAAACCGATTCGCAAAAATTAATTTTGTAACATCATTTTTTGAGTATGGTTATGCAGAGAAACTACTTTACGATTCTTTTCTTCATCAAGAAGTCCAAACTCCTAAAAAACGGAGAGGCACCCATTTGTATGCGTATAACGGTTAACGGGCAACGGGCCGAGATACAGATTAAAAGAAGCGTGGATATTTCCAAGTGGAATTCCCAAAAGGAATGTGTCATAGGTAAGGAAAGGAAATCTATGGAATTGAACCATTATCTGGATACGGTCCGTATGAAAGTTTTACAGATCCACAGGGAACTGGAACAGGACGGGAAGCCGATCACGGCCGATATCTTAAAAAGACGTTATTACGGGGAGGGAAACTCTCCGAAGATGCTACTGGAGGTTTTCCGGGAACATAACCGAAAGTACAGGGAGTTGATGGGCAAGGATTATGTCGCCGGGACTGTCCTGCGCTATGAACGAACCGCGAGGTATCTGGGTGAACTGTTGCAAAAGGAATACAGGATGAACGATATACCTTTGAAAGAGATAAACCATGAGTTCATCGCCCGGTTTGAGCACTATGTAAAAACAGAAAAATCATGTGCCCAGAATGCCACGGTAAAATATCTGAAAAACTTCAAGAAGATAATAAAAGTGGCGCTTGTGAACAAATGGATAACGGACGATCCTTTTCTGGAGATTCATTTTAAACAAACAAAAACGAACCGGGCGTTCCTTACGGAAGAGGAATTGAACATACTTCTGAAAAAGGAATTCACCATTCTCCGCCTGCAAACGGTCAGGGACATATTCGTGTTTTGTGCACTGACCGGGCTGGCCTTTACCGATGTACAGCACTTGCGATATGAACACATAATAAAGGATGTCAATGGCGAGTACTGGATAAGAAAAGCCCGGGAAAAGACGGACAACATGTGTGACATTCCACTGTTGGACATTCCACGGATGATTTTGGAGAAGTACAAGACACATCCGGAATGCCTGAAAAAAGGAGTGGTCTTGCCGGTACCCAGTAACCAACGGATGAACAGTTATTTGAAAGAGATCGCTGACATATGCGGTATCAATAAACCACTGAGCACGCATGTGGCCAGGCATACATTCGCGACCGTCGCGCTGGCCAACAGGGTTTCAATGGAATCCGTTGCGAAAATGCTCGGGCATACAGACATCAGAACAACCAAAATATACGCGAGGGTTTTGGACAAGACCGTTTCCGAAGAAATGAAAGGGATGAGAAGCAAATTCTCGATCTGACAAAGGCTGGAGAACAAGCGGGCCACATTTGAAACCGCCCGTCTCAAGTGAAATCATCCCATGAGGTGATTGCGCTTGAGATTGGATAGTGTATCAACAGGGCCTTTATTCTCACTTTCCATTTATTCTATTTGTCCAATGCGGTTCTTGTCTTACTTGGCGACAATGGCGGAGAAAATGGCGACTTCACAGGAGGAATCAAGAAGGTTCCAGGAGAAAGGAGACCGCTGTGTCGTTCCGTTAGGAACGGTTGAAATAGGGAGGATACACTTAACCCGGCTGTTGGGCAACGGTGGTGTTTAATGGCTGACCAGTCGCTAACTCTGTATTCTGAGAAAACGACCGTGCCCGTGCAAGTGATTATCAAGTCGCCGAAAGGGCCATAACAACACGAAAAAGCTGATGCATGATACCTCGCTTTTGGTGTTTCAAAGCAAGATCCCGGAGCTGGTTATAAAGAGCCGGAATACGGTCTTAATCTCTATCTACATTGTGAAAGCAGGAACCAGATAGAAAAAGTAATCGTCAAATAACCTAATAATTGAAAATACCGTCTGTGCCATTTTTCTTATGACACAGACGGTATTATTGCTTTACTCCAACAACATTTCTTTCTTCTTGCTCAAATGGAACTGCCCTGAAAGTACATAATCATGGGAAATTCCATTGAGTTCAGATGTTGCTGTGACGTTTTTAGTCACTCGGTATTTTCCAACCTTTCCTGTATATTCGTATATGGTTAATTCCAATGTATCATGTGGAAGAACTACATCAGCGATCATTAGATAAGCATGGTCTTTAGGTAATGCGTTTTCCCAAGCTTGAGAACCCTCATTATAAAACTCCAACTTATAATCATTTCTTCCCATCTTAATAGTATTATCCGTGTGATTTATTATCTTGATCGATATTCTGCGTTGTGACACAGGAAAAACGGAGTCTACTTGTAATTCGCAAATTTTTTCATCTACAACATTCGAAGAAACTATAAAAGTATCTTTGGGGCTATATTCTATTACCCCATCTTTTTTCGTATACTGGCAAGAGATACAAAATAAAATTATGATGTAAAATATATACTTATACATTTATTCCTTTTGGGAGATTCATACTAATTAATCTTTCTCACACAAACATGTTTTACATAATTATCAATGTAATATAGGTAAATCAGCCTTTTTAAATTGTATTTCTGGCATGTTAGAAATTTGGTTTAAGAAACGATGTACGTGTACCGAATCGATTTCTATCAACTCCACAACTATTCTATTTCCCTCTTCTGAGATATAGAGATCGTTAATCCCTATATCATAATACTCTATTCTTCCAGTATCCTTTTTTTCGAATAAAGGCTTCAAAACCATTACCAGTGAATCATACTTAGACAATAAATGGTTATATGAATATTCGCTTTCTGTAATCAAGAATGAATCATTACCTAACACTTTCCTTATCTCATCTCGATATGCGGACGTATCTCCGACAATTCCTACGGTCAATTCATATTTGGAATTAACATAAGAACCCGCATAATAATCCGGGTATCTTATTTTACCCAAGCTATCCATAAGGAAGGAGTCTTTATATTTATCCTTATTCATATTAGCGATGGTCACTTTCTCTAGCAATTCTTTCCATGTTTTCTTGTCGGCATTCTTATATGCACAAGAGAATGATAACAATAGTATACATCCATGCAGGAAGTAAATATATATTTTATTCGAACAAGCCATATGATTCAACTTATTTAATGTTTTGTTAACGGCGCAACACTGCTAAACCGTTTACTAAAATGCTTCGAAGTCACACCTGTTATTTGCGCATCCCTATATTGTATCAATAGATATAATTTGTGATTTAGTATTCTATTTTGTACCACAGACTCGGTAAGATATATGAGTATACATTTTTTACAAGCTGTCAATTTGCGATTTATATACGCTTGGTGTTCGCTTGACTATTTTTTCAAATTGCGCAATAAAATGAGGTACATAATTATAGCCGGATTCATAAGCCACTTGTGCTACAGTCAGATTGGAATAAGCCAATAATTTACAGGCATGTTCAATCCGTATTTCAGCGAGGCATTGGAAGATATTCTTATCAGTACGTTGTTTGAAATATCTGCAAAGAGCTGAGGGATTCTGTTTCACATAGTCTGCTATTTCTTTCAATGTGATTTTTTCTTTGAAATGGTTGAAAAGATAGGCATACACCCGATTGACAGGCTCATTGACTTCCGGCAGAAGATTCGAACTGTTATAAGCAACATTTGAAAGAATGTTTGTTTTCTTACACTGGCATAACCGTTCTAAAATTTGAAAAAAATGTATCAACCGGGCCGTGTGCTCCACCCTTTCCAACTCCTGGAACCGTTGCAATAACTCTTCATATAAATTTTTGCTAAAAAAACGTATTCCGTACTGGCTTTTCTGCAACAGCCCGTAAATGGGTAAATAATCCGGCAGTTTTTCCATGGACATGGGAAAAATGGTCGGATGAAACTGTAATGCCACTCCGGCACTCGCTTCGAGTCCCATCGTCGGGTTCAATTTGGCATTGCACAAATGCAGGTGCGGTACGTTGCTCCCTATCATGGCTATGTCGCCTTCCTTATAGTCACAAACCCCTTCTCCCACAAACTGCTTTCCACTTCCACCTGTGAACAGCATGATTTCATATTCGGCATGCTTATGCCGGGGCAACACGAACCGGGGGTATAATATGCGGCTGCATAATGTAGTCCGGTCATGAATGATTTTCCGTTCCAGTATAGGCATATTTTGTTTTTTTATTTTATGCAAATATAATAGAATAAACAGCAAATGCAATGGAACAACAAATAAAAAATATGCCTTAATTTTGCATCATCAATATGATAATATAATAGATTGTTTATGAACGATATAGTAATGTAAAAACATAAAACCATAAATTTTAAATGATATGGATACAAAAATGAAAATTAAAGGAATTCAACATGTCGGTATCCCGACAAATGATATTCAAAAAAGTACGCTTTTCTATGAGGGACTTGGGTTTGAAGTGGTATGGCAGACTACTAATAAACATAATGAAGGGGATGTCGTATTCCTACAACAAGGAAGTTTGATTATAGAAATTTATGACAACAAACATGCTGTAATGAAATCCGGAGCGATAGACCACATCGCTTTGGATGTAACGGATATAGATTCCATATTTTCTATAGTCAAAAAGTCCGGTTACAAAATATTGGACGACAAGGTACAATATTTGCCTTTTTGGAAACATGGTGTTCGTTTTTTTACGATAATCGGCCCCAATGAAGAAAAAATCGAATTCTGTGAGAGACTAATTCCGAACCAAGAAATACTCTAATCGAAATTAATTACCAATATAAATTATCCTGTTATGAGTATCAATGAACAAAAAAAATACAATCCGGCTCTCGGATTCCTTCCCGGATTGCTGGGCTCTTTTGCAAAGCCGGCGGCAGAAAATCCGACAGTGGCAATCATGGAGGCCGCGTTCCGTCATCACGGACTGCATTACCGCTACATTAACTGTGAAGTAGGACCTGAAAATCTGGAGGCGGCCGTTGCCGGAGCCAAAGCGATGGGTTGGCGCGGCTTCAATTGTTCCATCCCGAACAAGGTGGAAGTTATCAAGTATCTCGACGAGCTTGGGGAATCCGCCCGTATCATCGGTGCCGTCAATACGGTAATAATAGAAAAGGACGGAAAAACAAGGGGAGAAAACACGGATGGAAAAGGTTTCGTAAAGGCCATATCGGAAGTAACGTCCATACAAGGCAAGAAACTGGTTGTATTCGGCGCCGGAGGAGCATCACGTGCGATCTGTGTAGAGATGGCATTGGCCGGCGCGTCCGAGATTACAATACTGAATATCGATGAAGCCGGACAAGTATTGGCGGATCTGCTTAACCGGTATACCCCGGCGAAAGCCTCTTTCATATTGTGGAATCACACTTTCGAGATTCCGTCCGATACTGATATTGTCATCAATGCCACTTCTGTCGGATTGTATCCCAATACCGAGCAACAGCTGAATATCCATGTCAATTCACTGAAGCCTCATATGACCGTTGCCGACTGCATACCCAACCCAGTCTATACGCATTTTGTAAAAGACGCTACAGCCAAAGGTTGTAAGCATATCCTGCCCGGAATGAACATGCTGGTCAATCAGGCTGTGATAGCCGTCAAATATTGGACAGGAACAGAGGTGGACGGCGATGTCATGCGACAAGAATTAAAACGGGTTCTCGGACTGTAACAAGAAATGGTTATGGATTTTTCCATGTGGATGCAATCCCCTTCGGATTGGGGGATGCTGTTCTTTTCTGCTTTGCTGATAGGCATGTCGAAAACAGGTGTTCAGGGCATAAGCCTACTGGCAGTGCCCTTAATGGCGGTGACGTTTGGGGCAAAAGCTTCAACCGGACTGATATTGCCAATTTTGTGCGTGGCGGATTTGATGGCGGTACTATACTATCGCCGCATCGCGGAATGGACGTATGTCTTGAAACTACTTCCGGCCGCGCTAATCGGTTTTGCAATGGCACTGCTGGTTGACAAGGTTGTGCCGCCCGCGGAGTTCAAGCACCTGATGGGTGGCTGTCTGCTCGCCGTTCTAATTGTCATGTTCTGGTCGAACTGGAAAGGAAAAGAAAACTGTCTGTCTTCCTGCTGGTGGTACGGACCCGTGTTCGGGTTACTTGGCGGTTTCACTACCATGATAGGAAATGCCGCCGGACCGGTCATGGCCATATACCTTTTATCTGTCAAGATGCCCAAGTATAGCTTTGTGGGCACTAACGCATGGTTCTTTCTCGTAATTAACTATCTGAAAATACCTGTACAGGTATGGGCCTGGAACAACATCTCCGCGCAATCGTTGATATTGGACGCCTTTACCCTTCCATTTGTCTTGCTTGGAGGAACACTGGGTATTCTTCTGATAAAAAAATTACCAGAAAAAGGATTCCGCTACTTCACGACGGCGGTTACCTGCCTGTCGGTACTTATGTTGCTTATGTGATTTCTAATATAAACAGTTTAAAATCTTATGATGTATGGAATATCGTAAATTGAATGGTTCGGGACTGTTTGTCCCGGCATTGACATTGGGGACAGGAACATTCGGCGGTTCTCATGGCTTCGAAGGATGGGGACACACCGGGGTGGACGAAGCAATCCGTATGGTTGATATGTGCCTGGAAGCCGGACTGAATATATTTGATACCGCCGACATGTACTCGCGTGGACTTTCCGAGGAGATTCTGGGCAAGGCCATATCCGGAAAAAGAAACAGGCTGCTCATTGCCACAAAGGGGACTTTCCCAATGGGGGAAACCCGTAACGAGGAAGGTTCGTCACGATTTCACCTGATAGAGGCTTGTGAAGCGAGCCTGCGCCGTCTCGGTACAGACCATATAGACCTTTATTATATCCATGGTTTTGATGCGAACACCCCGGTGGAGGAAACCTTGCGGGCTTTGGACGATTTGGTGACGAGCGGCAAAATCCGGTATATCGGCTGCTCCAACTTTTCCGGCTGGCACTTGATGAAGTCCCTGTCAGTATCCGAACGCCGCGGATGGAGCCGGTATGTAGCGCACCAGGTGTATTATTCCCTGCTCAACCGGGATTTTGAATGGGAGCTGATGCCGCTTGGCATTGACCAGCAGGTAGGTACCGTTGTTTGGAGTCCTCTGGCCGCCGGACGTCTGGGAGGCCGTTACCGCCGGGATAATCCCGTGCCGCAAGACGGGAGGGTAGCACGCGGAGGAGCGCCCATCAGGGACAGCGTTGTATCCTATGAACGGCTGTATGATATTGTGGATATGCTGGACGAACTGGCAGAGGAAACAGGAAAGACCGTGGCGCTGGTTGCATTGAACTGGCTGTTGCAGCGTCCGACAGTATGCAGTCTTGTTATCGGTGCCAGTTCAGAGGAACAACTCCGGCAGAATCTCGGTGCGGTAGACTGGCAGCTTACGGCGGAACAGGTCAATCGCTTAGATACTGCCAGCAAGACAGCGAAACCTTATCCTTACTGGCATCAGGACCAGCGTCCGGAACTTTCATCACAAGTATTCTGACATACCGGTCATGAGAAGATTGTTGTTTATCATGCTGTTTGCCGAAGTGTTATCCGCTCCGGCAAACGCACAAATTTAAGAAGAATATGTATTCATATAAACGTATCGGCAGTAAATACATTGTCAGCATTGACAATCACGAAGAAATTGTAGAGGCTTTGACAGCTTTTTGCAATGAAAAGAGAATCATGTCCGGGTCAATCATCGGGATCGGCGCAATCAACAGGCTGACACTCCGTTTCTTCAATCCCAAGACAAAAGCCTATGAGGACAAGACTTTCTGTGAACAAATGGAGATATCCAGTCTTATCGGTAACATATCAACAGAGGATGAAAAAGCATATCTGCATCTGCACATCACTGCCGGACGGAGCGATTATTCAGCTTTGACCGGACATCTGCTGGCTGCGATTCTGAATGGCGCAGGGGAGTTTGTCGTGGAAGATTATAGAGAATCGATAGAACGTGCGTATAATCCGGAATTGGGATTGCATTGTTATAACTTAAAAAAAGGCGACCTATGAATATAGACTGGGATGCACGGGAATATCCCGTGCTTTTCATTCGTTCCCCAATATGGAGAGGAGGTACTAAAACTTCTGGATACTGGCACGGCAAATACAGTTGTTGATTTGGGGTGCGGAAATGGAAGACTGACTATGCGTCTGGCTGAAATGGGAATGCGGGCTACAGGTGTTTGTTTAGAACAATAACAAAGAAAAAGCTACAAGTTTATAAACCTGCAGCTTCTCTTTGTATAAAATAGAAAAAGACTGTTATCTTTTATCTAAAATATAATGCTCAGCCAAAGAACCTTGGTTAATAGTTCCTTCTTTATCGGACAACATTACTTGTTTATTATTTAGCATCCTATAATAGGTCTTTTCTCTTGAAGAGGGAGTGACTAATTCTATTATTGAATCTCCTATCATATGATATACGCCACTAGTTTCAAATGTTGCATCTTTCTGTCCTATGTATTCGCTTTTCAAGGTATAGGTTTTATCTTCGTTTATAACTAGCATCGTTTTTATGCCTTCACAGTCTGCTGCAGGAAGAGTTCCCTCATAAGTTCCAAATAAATTAGAAGTCTGGGCTTGGCTTTCTGTTTTGATTTCACTGTTCTTAATTTGGGCATTATTCTTTTGAGAAGAATTACAACTGATCATGACAACCAAAAATACTGCCCATAAAAAAATCATTTTCATAAAAAGTCCTTTCTTTTTTAGTTTGTATATCAATATATGTCTACATCATGTTTCATTTTTTCGATTTTTAACTGATTGCCACAAATATAATACATATGTCCTTATTATACTATTATTTTTTATTCTTTAATCCTAAAACATTCATTATCATATACGGAACATTCAAGCTTTTATTCTACATCAACCGGAACAAGGTGAAATCAAACGGGATGACTATCATATTCCATCGGAGATTTCAAATATTCTGCTATTTTTCGTCTGCTTCTTTTAATGTAACAAGCGTTCACAAAATAATAACAAAAGCTTAAATAAATGTAATGCAATCCATCATCCTCACTTTTTGCGGCAAAAATAGTTGTTTTTCACGGCAAGCCTTACCGGAGACCGCCGAAAAACAAACTGGAAGAAGCACAAGAAATAAGAATGTCTACCCGTGTAGGCGATGTATAACTCCCTATATTATAAGGTTATGGCGCTTATCGTATATAACAAGAAGAATTCCTGTCTGCAGGAGGTCACATACAAAGGCAAGCGGACTATCAACCTTGACAGTAGGGGGATTGTCTATCTGTCAAAGACGATGTCAATAGAGTTTGGGTGTTCTTGGCGGAGGCCGGGTAAGTTTTGCGCATGATGACGAGACAGGGGACTGGTATATCTGCCATACCACCGATGAGGACGGGTTCATCGTGTGGAAGGACAAAGGTGTGCGAGATTCTTCTCTGGGTTTATCGTGCACAGGCTCACGCAGCAGGTGAAGATAGAGCGGAAGAGCGTACAGTTCATGATGGCGAAGACACCGATGGAAGTTGGAGGAGCGGTCTATACAAAATATTACTTTCCAATCCGATTCTCAGATAATACACAGCCGAAAGATCTGAGTACACAAGGGGGTGTCCGGAGGCGACCGAATATTCCTTTTTTCATGGGAGAAGAGTCTAAAAGTTACCGTACGGATTTATAACCGGTTTATCATCCCGTTGTCTTTTCTTTCCAATGGTTGCCCATTGTCCGGATACTCCATCCGGTTATTAGGACGACGGTAGACTTCCTTGTGGTCCTGATACAGTTTATCATCCTGAGAATGAGTCAACAATGTCAGAGCCAGAAAACAGAATGACAGGCCATTCCCTTATTCCACCGGTATCCTACCATTACTCGGTCTAGTGGCAATGATCTTTTTTTCTGTTATCATATCATCCTTTTTTTCTGTTATCATATCATCCTTTTTTTCTCTTGACATATTGATATAATATTTCTTTAACATAAGTATATGTCATACCACAAAAAGTGGCTTGCGAAAAAATTTTAACAGGTCAATATACCCTTATCCAGTGACCCAAAAATAGACTAATAATCCAATTTCATTACCATCTTTAAACTAGAATGTCACCATATGGAATTATTTGCCATTGTAAATCATGTAATCGTCTGTTTAAAAATGAATTATCCAAGTATATCTTGTACTGTTGGTATACAGCATAGAAGATACAACCCTTCATCGGACTGCGATCGCAGTTCATGCCGTGCGGCAATCCGAATTTATGAGGATTCTCTGTTCAAGCGAACAGAGCAAGTTGTGTCCTTGTCCGACAAAAGTCTTTTGTCGGACAAGGACCAACTTGCCCGCCCCAAGGGCGGGGGAATCCGCTCCAAAGTCGCGGATTCTGGAAGAAAAAAGTACAAACCAAAATCTCATGTGTATGGAGAAAACAACAGGGATAAGGACGGGTAGAAAGCCCCAAAAAGATCCGGTAGACAAAAGTACAGTTTCCGACTGAATGCCGAAAAGAACATAGGAAATCCGTTTGATCGTGGATTTGTTCCGTGACCGAATATAAAAAGCCGATATCCTGCAAGATTGACTTGTTATGAGATATCGGCTTGAAAAAGAATGTATTTATAAAAAAAGAGTTGTGTTTTTTATTGTAAAATGCCTTGCCGGGTTTCTTGAATCATTTTTTCATTCGGAAGAATTATAATTTCGACACGACGGTTCTGGGCACGTCCCGCTTCCGTATTGTTATCTGCGATCGGTTCATGAATTCCTCTTCCTTCATAGGTCATGCGCTTGCTGCTAATGCCTTGGTCCTCCATTAAGTAGTCGAACACGCTCTTTGCGCGTTTTTCGGACAATGTCTGGTTATAATCAACTTTTCCCGTGTTGTCCGTATGTCCGATGATCTTGATATCCGTATCTGGATTGGTATTCAGGCTGGCAGCGAGGTTGCGGAGCGCGCTTTTGGAGGCGGCGCTGACCGTACTGGAATTGGTTGCAAACAAAATACCGGAGTCGAACGTTACTTTTAGGACTTCACCGTCGTTGATCGTCTCGACGGTCGTTTCTTCCGGTAAAGAAGCCTCCAGTTCTTTCTTCTGCTCATCTGATTATGGCTAAATAAACACTCCTTATGCAATACCAATCCGAGTGCCTATCGGCTCTCAAATCAGTCGTGAATATACACAAACCTTTTGAAAAAACGTTCATGGACACCATGAAATTATTCATGGCCATTCCGGATCGTACAACGCCTTTATCATCAGCAAGTATCTCACAGGCAAAAGAAAAGCCATCGCCATCGACCCTTCCTATATCCCCAAGTCCGGTCATAAGACACCTTGGATTGGTTACTTCTGGTCAAGCTGCCGGATTACTGAATTACGTACGCCGCAGGCAGCCCATTTATCTGATAGAGTCCAAAGAGGTAAAAGTCTATCGCAACGATATCCATTTTATCCGAAGGGGGCAAGGTACTGATGGATATATTAAAGGTAAGCAATGCAGTTTAAAGGCTATAGTGGCACGAGCATAAAAAGAGGATAAGGAGCTTACCCAACCTATCCTCTTTTTGTATTTAGCTACTTGTAAGATGAAATATTGAATAATTCCTGCATTTCACCTGCTGTCACTTTTATCGTAAACAAGTCTTGTAAATCAGCAACCGAGATGGAATAACTGGGAGAAAACGCTGAAGATTTCATATACTTCAAAATACTATGATAGAATTGCCGAGCTTCCGGCTTTTCTTGAACAGCCCTCAAATCAGACATACAAACCAAAAGCCTACCTTTCCCTACCTTAAATTCAAATAACAAGCCCAGTTTATGATTACGTTCAACATTATCGATTACTTGTACAATCGGAAGATAACCATCCGGCAGACTATCCAATATCATAGGATAACTTTGTTTGACAATCGGAAACCATTGCCAGTTTGTGTGAAATTCGGTCGGGAAATCCGCCAATGCAGGATGTTCCGGATGGGTCAAAATCCCCAATGTACCCGGGGATACAGGTCGTTCCAAGCTCTCGCAAATAGTTTTGAACATACGATAATTCCAATAATCCGTTTGGAAAAGCCCGCCAACTGTTTGAGCTTTATACCTGTCTTTCGGAGGAAACCAAAGAACCTTTCCTCCCTCTGCCAAATATTCCAAATGGGCCTCCAAATCATCCGTCACACAAATATCACTGGAAGATTCCGCTTTTATTCCGGCCGGATAAATCCACAACGGATAGTCATTCCGGTAAGAAGTCCCGTCTATTGATAAAGTAAGCGTAACCTTTTCAGCCTTCTTGACAGAGACGATAGCTGGTTTTAAAGTTCCCACATTGGCTAGCTCCCCCTGTTTGATTTGCAAAAACAAAGTCCCTTTATCCAAAACGTCCTGTTTGTCATTGAGCAAGGCCCAAGAAAGTTGCTTGCCCATCAAATCACACTCTGAATAATTGGCAATCTTCACATCCCCGGTCAATACTTCATCGTTTGTCCAACAGAATTTCTCCGTACAGAAAAGAGGAACTACCTCAGAACAGAAATGCCGCCATTCTTCAGGCGTGATCAATCCTTTGCTATCCATAAAAGCATCCAATATCCCGACATAAGCCGACCCTTGCCCCGGATAATCTTGTAAATCCAATAATTGGAAACCGCCCCATTTGGGTGTCCGCAAATTCATTTCGATATCCGCACGGTATAATAAAGCAGCCCACTTACCGGAAGCCACCATAAAATCATGGGCTTGACCTATCATTCCCTTGCTTTCCAAACGTCGCTTGAATATTTCTATATTACGAGGCTTCAATATGCCCGTATACTTTTTTATCTCCTCATAATTAGGGTACATTTGAAACTGCCCGGTTTCATGCCCGATAATCGGTATATCACACAAATTATTAGCCGCCGAAAAATCCATCATTGAATTCGGATAAACATGATTCAAATATCCCCCGTCATAAGCATCGGCAAAAGAAAAAGAACTTCGGGTATGTGTATTGAACTGCTTATCGGCTTCACGTCCTACACGACAAGTCGTAAAATAGTCTTCATCAGCCTGTTTGCCGTTAAACCCCAAGTAATTATTCGATCCGGAGGTATAAATATGCCGGGAATCTTCTTTTTGAAAAGAACGGATTAACATAGCTATCCCCTCATCTCCAGACATTTCATTCCCTAACCCGAACATCACGAAAGAGGCATGATTACTATATGCCCGGTGCAAGTTACGCCCTTCTTTCAACAGGTAGTCACATAATTTTTTATCATTAATGTCTACATTTCCCCAAATAGGAAGTTCAGGTTGCAAATAAATACCTTCGATATCTGCTGCCTCAAAACACGCTTCTGGAGGACACCAAGAATGAAAACGATAATGATTAATGCCATACTGTTTCGCTACCTGGAAATAATGTCGCCATGTCTGCACATCCATCGCTGTATGGGCTGTCAGGGGGAAAACACAAGCATCATGCTTTCCTCGCAAAAATGTAATTTTACCATTCATGGTAAACCGATGTCCTTTTGCCTTAAAATCACGCAACCCGAAAGTCGCTTGCTGGGTATCTACATACCGGTCCGTATTCAAAGACACGAACAAACGGTAGAGAGCTGGAGTGAATTCACTCCATAATAAAGCCTTATCGCCTAAAACAAGTTCGAATTCCTGTTCCGGTTTGGTCCAATCCACCTCTATCGTTTGCACAGGCGTTTTATGCTTTTGGCAGTATTCCAAGCTTCCGCATAAAAAGACAACGAACCTTTCCCTATATTTTTATCCGGATTACGAAGAGTTACTTTAGCTGTAACAAGTTTTTCCACGACATCCGGGAAAAGCTGGATATCAGCAATCCCGCACAAAGGAATACTTTCAAGATAAAAGTCACCAATAATCCCATTCCAGTTTGTCTGTGCGGAACTGGAATAGGCATGAGAAGATCCATACACTTTTTCCGGAACAGCCTGTTTCCCATTATCCACTATAATAGCAATATCATGAGATCCAGGAGATAAATAAGAAGACAACTCATATTGTTGGGCTGTAGAAATATCACTATTAGTTCCAACCTCTTTCCCATCAATCCAAACGGTCGTTGGCTTAGTCCGTTCCATTATCAAACGGATACATGTACCTCTCCACTCCTCCGGTATACATACAGTCTTTGTGTACAGTGCTTTCCCTTCAAATACATATTCTTTAGAAAGGGCTGTAGTCTGAACCGTGTCTGTATTATAAATTCCCTTTCTTTCATAATCGGTAGTACCCGGCAGAAATAAAGAATCGGTACAATATCGGGGCAACCAACTAGAAGTAATCCCCGTTGCTGCTGTATCCAATTGTACTCCCCAATTCCCGGTTAAAAGTATCCGATTTCGGGTGTCAGACCGGAATTGTTGGGTACAAGCTAATAGAAATCCAATTGTTGGCAACAAGACAATATATTTAATCAAACATTTCATTCTCTTAGAGTTTCCAATTACATATTTTATGATACATATCCCACCCAAGTCAATCCTCAATGATCAGGCGAAGCCCCACATTATTGACACGCTGCCAGGGCAGATAAACACGGCGGGCAGTTGCTGTAGCATCTTTCGGACGGTCTATCCATGAACCGCCACGGGCCACGACATGACGGGTATCAGCTGTCGCCTGGGCTTTTTCACTGTAAGGATAAGGAGCATACAGTGAACGAGTCCATTCCTGCAGGTTACCATGCATGTTGATCAGCCCGAACGGGTTCGGCTTGTAGTTATATTCATCGGACGGTATCATCATACCGTCATTGACCGTCTCAACTTTCGGTAGATAATTGTAATACGGAAACCAGGGATTATCCTTTGCCATCGGCTGCGGATCGATACCAGTTACCGCCATCTTTTCCAACTGTACATCCGCCAGGTTCTCATAAGGGCCGAAGTTGGCATCCATCGCACCATACCAAAACGGCTGGTCGCTACCACCACGACAGGCCCACTCCCACTGCACTTCTGTCGGAAGCGTCACCTTCAATCCGGTCTTTTCCGAAAGTATATCGCAATACTTCATAGCTTCTTCATAGCTGACACGGATAACCGGCTGGTTCGGTTTATTGGCCGGATAACCGGGGGTTGTATGATCCTTCCAGAACTGTGCATAGATACGACTGTCATGCTCCGGAACCAACGCATTATACTGTTCGTTGGTCAACTCTTTTTCCGACATCCAGAAACCCTTTTTTACTTCGGCCTTGAATGCAGGGGCTTGATCCGGATAAGCATCATTCGTTCCCATTACAAACTTGCCTGCCGGTACACGTACGAAAGTGATCTTTACACCATCAACCACTTCCACATCTTTCCGAAGTCCTGTTTCCTTTGATAACAGATTCTGAATATCTTCAGCCGTCAACGGCCATCTTTTCATCTTTACCGCTTTATGTTTTGCCGAAGTCACCTTTTCCGGCATTACCGGACAGATTTCTCCTTTACCTTTCAGATAAGAAGCATAATCGGCCAACTCTTTACGCCAATCCACACCGGCATTGCCATATTTATCAGCCAGCTCCTTACGACGTGTATATTGGTCGTAACCATTCAACAGATCTGCATCGAATGTACCACGACCCGGTGCATTCATATCAATCCACATAACCAGATGCTCCCATTCGTTGTCGGTCAGCTTCACATTATGATGTCCACGTTCCAACATACGGACAATCTCACTGGTAGAAGCATGGTACTCATACGGGCTCATGACATACATATCCGCTTCCGGCCCTTGGCGGTTCACATACGGATGGAAAGCCAGATAACTCTTCTGGAAATAACGTGTACCGCTCCAGTCGGTAATACCTACGGATGTCGTATCCTTGAAGTTCGGACATTCCGGTTTGCTCCCATCGTGGCAAGCCACACAAGCACGATCAAGAATGGGTTGAATCTCATAAGCGAAAGTATAAGGGCGAACGCCGCCTTCCGCTATTTTCAATTCATGAGGTTGACGGGTAGAAGCCTGCACGCGTTTCGGAACAGGAATGGTATTCTGGTCTTCATGGCAACCGACACACGAAACGACTTCGCCCGGCATACCGGTCAGCCAGCTACGCATCCATTGTACGGCACGTCCGTTTTTATCCAACGGTTGCAAAGAAACAGGCGTATTGGCTGGAATCTTAAAGATAGCAGAGCCGTCTTTCTCCACAGGGACTGTACCCAGCAAACGCTTGATATCCCATCCTGCCTGGATACCGTGGTTATAATGATCGGATAATGTCCGGCGATACGCATACTCGTATGCATACACACGGAACGACTTGATCTCTCCACGCGGAACGCCTCTTAAGCCTTCGCCTTCATAGACATCCTGGATAAAGACAGTCGCTTCCTTTTCATTCGGTTTGATACGATCTGGGATTGCTGGAGGTATCGGAGTACTTTTCACCGGAACAGAATAGATCATACCGGCATCATCGGCATTAGCAACCAATGTCAGGTTATCATAAATATCCACCAGGTAAATTCCCCAACGACTGTACGGAGACAGTTTGGCTGTTACCAAGAAAGTTTCGTCCGTCAGCGGATACGGTTTAATAAACTGCGGCCATACGCCGTTCACCAGTTCATCTTTTACTTCCGGAATGATCGGACGACCACGGAAAGGCAATTCCTGAATCATTCCTTTTTCTTCCTTACGGCTCTTTGCCGGATCAAAAATCATCAGACGACCGGAACGGGCCACTCCATGATGACCGGAGATAACTCCGACGAAACGGTTGGTATGCTTCGGTAACGGCTGCACATCGAAAATACTGTTCGGAAACATGGAACCGCTACCATACAGCGACTTCTGTTCGGTTCCGTCCGGATTCATGTGCATCACGATACGAGAGAAATAATGTGTCAGATCGGTATACTCCCAACGGACATACATTACTTTTCCGTTTGCCATCACTACCGGATGCCAATTCGCATCCTGATCGAAAGTCAGACGGCGCAGGTAACCGTTGCTGGGGTCATACAGAACCATATTACCAACCGCATCACTACCGTTTACACAAGGTACGCCCTGATAACCGATATTGGAGATCGCCAGCATACGTCCGTCAGGCAGATAGGTTCCATCGAAGAACTCCAGATCCGGTTCCGGGATATTGGTAACCTGCTTAGCCTCTCCGTTGTTGATATCCAATTCATGTACCTGCCATCTCCTTGTCGTATCCAAAGCGGTAAACATCAAACGTTTTCCGTCCCAGTTCAATACCAAGTCGGTAACGGAAGAACCGTCCACAGCCGGTTTATAAAGTACTTTCTCGCTCAATTCGCCACTTTGCAAGCCCGACAATTCAACCAGTTGAGCCTTAAAGTTCTTACGGCTGGCAGAACTTAGGTTCGACCAGTTGTTCGGCTGAATACCCAGACTGCCCGCTCCAACGAAATTAGCTCTTTCGCCCAGATCGAACTTAACCGTCAACATTTTGTCGACATTCACATCCGGACTCATCAGCATCAACTTTCGTTTTAAAGTCAATGTTTTATTTGCCTTGTTGATAGCCTGAGCATCTCCGGTATAAATACCATCAAAACCACCAGCCAGCAACGACTTCAATTCACCGAAACGTTTATCCGCCAATGCTGTATCAAATCCGGAACTTTTTTTCATGATACCTAAAGCCTCCTGAATAGCTTCCGGCTTCATCCATTCCAGTTCTGCCTGTATCTCCAAAACAGACAGTAAGCGGACTGCCAGATCTTTATATGCTGCCATCCGTTTGGATGGACTCGACTGAACAGCAGCCTTGTCCAGTTCGGTCTGAAAATAAGAGTCGTTCTTTAACTCTTTCATCATAGCAACCAGTTCCTTTTGGGTCCTGTCAAGCTGTTCAGAGGTAACTTCCTCCTTTATCTCACAACTGGGTTGTGCGGATAATGTACCTCCACTCAACAAACTGAAGGTCACACATCCTGTAATCAATAACTTCTTCCACATAGATGTTTATTTAATGACAAATTCGTCCATCGCTTTCCCATCCAGATACTCTTCATCCTGCGAAGCATACAGACCATCCATGATATAATCCACCTGCGGGAATGCAGCTAGTATTTTACGGATAAGTGTTGCTTTATCGGATTTATATATCGGAGCATTGATATTCCACAATTGATCATGAATATCCTTTTCCGGTGCAGAAATGAGGATTTCTTTGATCTCCATCTGCTTCAGGCGATTCAAATCGGCATCCAGACTGACCTCGTTATTCAACAGCAACGACAGGGCCGGAGCTAATGTAAAGTTCGGGCGGTTCACCTCCCCGACCAGTTTCTGAAGCCCCTCTATCGTATCAGGCGTACGGCCGACAGACTGTCTCAGCAACAAACGGATATTTTTCTTTGCCGCATAATCAGATAATACCTGGAAGGATTCTTTCAGCGAAGCATAAAACTGTTCCATCGTATAATTATTTTCGATGGTCCGCTGGGTAGAAATCAACAATTCGTCAGCACCTAGTATTTCCATCTTATCGATAACTCCTTTCATCGCCTCCATACTCTTCTGATAGAAAGGAGGATCATTATTTACAATTCTCAAATCCGGATACAGGTTCAGCCCCGAAGTCAGGTCGACCGTCATTTTCAGTTTCTGCCGTCCCAGCCAGCCAGCCTCCTGTTTCAAAGTCTCTTTTTCCCGGTTATGCAGATAACGCCAGTCGATCACGACACGGTCATAATGTTCGAAGAATGTCGGGCGTGAAAGGATTTCTTCCTTTACATCCTGGATATTACGCAGTACAAGCGCCCGCCCGATCGTATTCGCTACTGGAGTACTTTCCGGCATAACTGTCACGTCTGCCTTATTATCTAGGCAGACGCGGAAAATACGGACATTTCCACCAGCTATCGTATGGGCTGTGTTTTTACCAAACGATGTGTTCAGCATCACCTTAGGTGTATAGCCTACTGCCTGCATCTCCGAGCAATCGGTCGGTAATTCTTTGATATAAACTATTTTTCCCGCCTTTGTTCCGATCGAAAACTCTTTCGGTTCCCAAGACTCATTAGAGATCAGAACCGTATATTCGCCGTTTCCTCTCGTACAGGTCACAAGACTTAACTCCGGATTGGTTTCAAACAGTTGCACAGAAGTAAAAATATCTTCCATCAGTGCTTTCGTATGGTTCAGTATCGGATAAGGTTTATCCAACGGCTTTTCTTCCATCACCTTTACAGGCAATTCACATTGCGGTTGCTCTGTAACGCCATACGGAGAAGCGAGAACTGTCACTTTCCCTTTGCCTGCATTCAATTCGATGGCAGCCGGAAATTCATTACTTTTTTGCAATACAGTAGCAGAAGCCGGATAGATTAATTCGGCTAATGTGTAAGGAGCACGCTCCTTGAATGACTCACCTTTATATGTAATCGGTGCAGTACATACCTTTGTCTTTTCTCCGGTACGGATACCGGCTATTCCATCTGGCATGTTCTTCAATGAACCAGCCGTAATGACCAGATGACCACCAGCGTGTATATAGGCATTCAGTTTATCATTAATCTCCTGCCCCGGACGCAGTTCATCGGCAATGACCAATACCGGATATTGTTTCAATACCCACAGCGGGGCATCACTCATCAGACAGTCAGCAATATCTCCGTAAGGGTTCGGAGTGATAAAGCCTCTTTCATCTTTATAATAGGAAGCATCCTGATAACCCGGATACAAAACATCAAGCATTCCGTCCGTCAGATAATCCGGCAACTCATACGGCAGATTCCCCCATACTTTATAAGCCTGCCTGGAATATAGATGACGCGGGAAAGACCAGCCGGAAAAGAAATCGGTCATCAATGCTACCGGTGTGTACATCACACCCGGATCACCGTATTTATCTACCCATTTAACCGCACTCTGCTGTATCTTTCCGATGGGACTCAGCTTCTTATCATCTATCCGCATGGACCCTTCAAAACCGACAGCCACACAATCGTACATCAAATGAGTATAGATCAACCGTTTCAGCAATCCGAGAGAGGTTCCCTTCAGCGGACCTCCGCTATTGTAATCATTATCGATACCTTCCGCATTCGAATCGTACGATTTCCATCCCCAACGATTCCATACGGAAGCATTTCCGAACCAGTTTACACCATACTGTTTCCCGGCTCCACGAATAAATGAATAATAGATCTGTGAGTTAGGCAAACCCTGCGCCGTTTCAGCTCCGATCAGGGTATAAACGCCTTCTTTCAGAAAATAATGTCCGAAGTTCAGAGAAACAAGCGTCGCCATTTTGTTTCCCAACTGATCGCCCATTTCCTGAAAATGACGCTGGAAATTAAAATATTGTTGTTTGCGGTCTGCCCCTAAAGGATACATACGGGGAGCAAAACTACCGACATAACGCCCATCCTGTTCACCGTTATCCATGCCCAGCCAATGGTCACCCAGTTCTTTCTCGAAAAGATCGAGTACACCGTCCGGGATAACGAACTGGGTCCAGTACCCACCAGGACCGGAACCGGGAATATATCCCCAAAGGTCGAACAGATACAGGTTTCTTCTCTTTATCTCGGCAACGACCTCTTTCAGATTATCCTGAAAAACCAGCGGATAGGAAACCCACAGAATATCCCCTAGTTTATCTTTCACCACCCATTGATCGAGCTTTTGCTTGTAATCTCCGGAGAGATCACGAAGGGCTATAAACTGAATTTTGTTATTAAAGAAAGAGACATCCGGCGATTTCACATGATGACGTTGATAATCGGGATGATGGGACGGGGTCATTTGATAGGGATACAGCTTAATACTGTTCTGTGCAAACGGTCGGTCAGGATACAACAACCCCAACAAAACAATAAGTATAAAAATCTTTTTCATAAATATTCATTATTGTTGTTACATTAACTATTAGCAAATCAGCATCTTTTCGTCCCTAAAAAGTTTATAAACGAAATATATATATATTTTCAAATATAGATCTATAAAACTGTTCAAATCAGATTAACCCAAAGAAGTCGATAAGTATTCTTTTAGAACCAAACGAAGTTGCGCTAACGCCTTCTTCTGATACAGTTTTACAGTATTAATAGAAATACCCATTTCTTCCGAAATCTCGGCATAGGTCAAATTTTTATATCGGCTCAGTTCAAAAACCCTTTTATACTGGGAAGGTAGTTCTTTCACTGCTTTATCAACCCGCTCTATCAACTCCCTAGAAAGAACGTAATCGAGGGGAGATTCATCCAGAGAAAACAAAGTACTCCTTTCTACAACAGTATCATCCAACTCCACATATTCAGGTTGATTTTGCCTAAGGTATGACAAGCACGCATTATGAACAGCCCTGACTAAATAAGCCCTGACGGAAGTAATAACCAATGTCTCTCTGTTTTCCCATAACCAACGAAATACATCACCGACAACCTCCTCTATTATATATTTTTCCGTGATGTAAGAACGTGCCTCATAACAAAGAAAAACATAGTACTTTTTGAATAAAAGCTCAAAAGTTTTATGATTTCCCTTCTTCAAGTCTAAAATCTCACCAACGACAGCCATTCTCCCTGATTAAATGCATTTCCTTATTAATACATATATATATGTATTTCAGTTTGTTAATTAAGCCTCAATACCATTTGCCAAATAAAAATGACTAGAAAAAACGTTCCTTTTTTTTAGTCATTTTTTCAGTCTTGTTCATTCAAATAGATATTGCCACTAAAAGTACTAAAAATGTGAAAGATAAATCCTTTTCTAAGCCAAAAAAAATAACAACTCCGAGAAAATAAAAATGACTAAAAAAAAGGAACGTTTTTTTTAGTCATTTCTTTTTAATGGCTAAAACTTTAATTATCAAAGAAAATACCAGGAAAATCAACTAAAAAAACCTCCCTGGTATTCCTTTTTTAAACTACATTATTAAATATAATTCGGATCTTGAACCAGAACACCACCAGCTTTATCAATTTCACTCTGTGGCAATGGGAAATAATAGAATGCAGGCTTAAAGACCTTTATATAAGTGGGTAGTGCAGGATCAGCTGCACCATTCACTAATTTTTCCATTAATTTCCAACGTTTTAGTTGAAAGTAACGATGGCCTTCAAATACAAATTCTACACGCCATTCATTACGAATGCGTTCACGCATCTGCTCTTTAGTCAAACCGGTAGGTAACTCAGGTTGACCGGAACGAACACGGATCTGATTAACCGCATCATATACTTTCTGAGTCGGTCCGTTTACTTCATTTTCTGCTTCAGCAATCATCATCAACACCTCGGCATAACGTAAAATAATTACATCCGCATCAGATATAGTCGAATAACTCGGCATTTCTTTTGTCGGCTGAATCAACTTCATCATTCCAAATCCTGTTTGCATCTGATTGGTAATTGTTACCGGCTCTCCTTCTTGTCCATCTATCGAGAAATCAGCTACACCACTATGGCAAACCGTTTCATACAAACGACGATCGCGATTTTGGAACAATTTAGTCCTTTCAGCTTTATTAGCATCTCCTAATTCTCCGGTAGCCAGTAAAGATTCATCGACTGGGACAGTCAACGGAGATTCACCCCATTTCAGACCATCTGTACACTCGAATGCATCTACTAAATCACGAGTCACACCGCAAGTAGTCCATGCTGCATAATACAAGTCCATACTATGGGTTATATTCGGTGCCAAATAACGAACGGAGAACATAATCTCAGGAGAAGCCAGCTGCTTGGAAGATATAAAGTTATCACGCATCCGATCCGCCAAACTATACCCATTGATTGATTCCAACAAAGAAACAATATCCCCCATTTTAGAAGGATCTGCATTTCCTTTATCATCGTAGGCTTCAGCCAACATGAGACGAGCCTTAAGTGCTTTCAAAGCACCCGGAGAGAAATATCCGGACATTTGGGCATCAGAATAAGGTTTATCCGGCAAAGCAGCTATGGCTCCGTCAAAATCATTCATTATCTGAGCATAAATATCAGCACGTGAAGCTTTTGCCTGATACATGTTATCCATTGTCAAAGACTCTGTAACCAAAGGAACTTCCCGATAACACTGGTATAACCAGGAATAAAAATATCCTCTCAATGCTTTCGCTTGCGCAAGCATAAAAGATTTCTCATCAGCAGACATATCAGTTCCTTGATAAGCTTCCAAATTTTCCATCAATAAATGAACACGAGCTATACCTTGGTAACAATGCTTATACATGTAAGTCACATACCCGGAAGTATTCGGATCTAAATCACCTAAAGCAATCGTCTTAGTCTTTCCGTATGTATCCTCGTCATGCTGGCAAATGGAGTTGTCAGTAAGATTATCAAAACAAGCCACAATTTGCGACATGACTCCCGGCCATTCATATACCATAGAAAAACTTCCTGCCAATGCAGATTGAAAATCACTCTTTTTCTGCCAAAAAATAGACTGTGAAGGTGAAGAAGGGGGATCTTTCTGTAAAAAATCACTACAAGAAGTAGTAGAACTCACTAACAAAGCCGAAGCCAATATAATATTTACTATTTTTTTCATTGCATTCTACTTTTAAAATTCAACATTCAAACCAAATGAACAAATTCTATTCTGTGGATAAACAGCAGCACGTCCATCATCTTCACGCTCCGGATCCAACCCATAGAATTTCGTAAACGTCAATAAGTTATCCCCTGAGAAATAAACTCTTACTCTCGACATCTTTACTTTATCCGTAACAGATTTAGGCAAAGTATAACCGAACGTCAAATTCTTCAAACGGAAATAAGAAGCATTCTGCAACATATAAGTGTTTGGTCTGGTATTCTTATTACCGCCCAAATTATCAAAATACAGACGCGGATGTTCAGCATTATACGGATTTTCTTCCGTCCACATGCCTTCTATATATTCACGTGTCGGAGCAGATCCCTGACGGAACGGATAAATTCCCCACTCGTTTGTATACCATTTCTTACCCGAAACACCTTGTCCCTGCAAAGACAGGTCAAAGCCTTTCCAGTTTGCTCCTAGATTGACAGAATATTCAAATCCGGGGAAACGTCCTGAAATAGGTACACGGTCATTGTTGTCAATCACGCCGTTATTATCCTGATCCTTATATTTCAAGTCGCCAGGCAATGTGTTGTCATTAAACTGTTTCGGTGAATTTTTTACTTCATCTTCCGTTGCAAAAATACCGATGCACTCCAGCATATAGTATTCATTATAAGGAAGTCCTTCTCTTCTCAGTTTATATCCATCTATTTCTTCCGCACCAAACTTAGTCAATTTGTTCCTTGAACGGTCAAAATAAACACCGGCATTGTATTGCAAACCTTTGAAGACACCGTCGGTAATCATGTTATTATAATTGAAAGCAATTTCAAAACCTTTGTTTTCAACTTCTCCGCTATTAACAGTCGGAGCTTCCAAACCTAAAATGTTTGAAACCTGAGATTTACGTAAAATGTCTGAAGTTACCTTCTTATACCAGTCGAATGTTACATTCAGTCCATTAAACACCTGCAAATCGAAACCAACATCAGTTATAGTCGTAGTTTCCCATTTGATATCACGGTTTGCATATGCTTTCTGCTGATAACCTACCGTTTCTGTTTTCTTATCAAACGGATAGTTAGAAACACCGGCAATCATTGCCTGATAAGGATACAGACCAATGTTCTGGTTACCCAACTGTCCCCAAGAAGCACGGATCTTGGCATTATTCAACCAATTCAGATTCAAATCTTTTATAAAATCTTCTTCGGTAATACGCCAACCGGCAGAGAATGATGGGAAGATACCCCAACGATTTTCTGAAGAAATACGGGACGTACCGTCATAACGCATATTTGCTTCAAACAAATAACGTTCTTTAAAATTATAGTTCAAACGGGCAAAAACAGACTGAATAGCCCATTCTTCCAATTTACCTTCATTAGACCAGTTCGCATTAGATCCCGCATCAATCACCGGCAGATCGAACGCATACTCTTTTCTGAAAGCTCTTACCGTTTCATACTTTTCAGACTCCTGGCTATAACCAGCCATGATATTGAAATTATGATACAGGTTCGGAGTTGTGAAATCATATTTCAGATAGGTATACAAATTTGTATAAAAACGCCGCTGGTCTTCTACCGTCAAGCCGTTTGCCCCTCTATCCAGATAACCTGTTTGTTCACCTGTATGATAGTCATAAATAGGGACATCAGAACCTCCCCATTCCTTCCATTTGTTAGATTGCAAACGAACGGCACCTTTCGTGTACCAGCTCAGTCCTTTGGCCAATTTAATATCCAACCACAATTGCGCATTTATATCGAAATCCTGATAATTCTTATTCGTACCCGTACCTATGATAGCCGGCATATTCTTATTGTGAGATTCGAATGAATAAGCAGAATTTGTCCAACGGGTAACTCCCGACCCATCGTCCGGCAACCAAGGCATATAAGTCGGAGCTTGCGACATCGTCGAAAGTAAAACGTCACTTTGTCCTTGACGAGGTTCATCCCGATCACCATACATCAAATTGGTGTAGGTACCGATCTTGATAAAATCCGTAATTTGTGAAGTCAAATCGACAGTTGCATTGTACTTTTGGTAATCGAAACCTTTCAACGTACCCGGCTGGTCTACAAAATTCAAAGCCACATTATACGTAGTCCTTCCCGCATTACCGGCGATCGACAAATTATGGTTTTGGACAACAGCCGGATTAAACATATAATCCAACCAGTCAAAATTAGGATACTGTGCGCTACCACCACCATTCCGGTAAGCATTGATCTGTTCCTGCGTATAACGCTCTCCAGCACCGGAATTCGCTTTGGCAAGATTATACAGTTCCATATATTCGGCAGAATTAGTCACCAAATCATACATACGGGTCGGATTATAAATCGCCACATTGCCATGATAAGCAATATGCGCTTTGCCATCCCCTTCTGCCCCTTGTTTCGTTGTAACTAGGATCACACCATTGGCAGCACGCGCACCATAGATAGCGGCTGAAGCAGCATCCTTCAATACCGAAACACTTTCAATCATACTCGGGTCCAGGTTAGAAATACTGCCCGGAACACCATTTACCAATACTAGCGGATCGGAACCGGCATCCGAGAAAGTACCCTGGCCACGCACACGGAAAGTGGTTGCTTCAGCACCCGGTGCACCCAAACCCTGGTTAACACGCAAACCCGGAACTTGTCCCTGCAACATGGTTGCCGCATTCGTAACCGGACGTTTCGTCATTTCTTCACCGGTTACAGCCGTTACCGCACCAGTCAAGTTCAATTTCTTCTGTGTACCGAAACCGACCACAACCACCTCATCCAATGCCTGTGAATCTTCTTTCAGGATAACAGATATAACAGATTTATTCCCTACAGAGATACTTTGTTCGATATAACCGATATAAGAAATCTTTAATGTCGCTCCATCAGGCACATCCAACGCAAAATTACCATCCGCATCCGTCACTGTACCGATTGTCGTTCCTTCAACTACCACATTCGCGCCGATAATCGGTTCATTATTGGCATCCAGCACACGCCCCGTGACCTGTTTCGTTTGCTGTATTACTGAACCTGGTTCCATTTGTCCGGCACGGGTAATCACCACATGACGATCATTAATTTCGTATCGGACATTACGTCCGTTGAACAATACCGCCAATACTTCATTGATTGTCTTATTATCCAGGGATACAGACACTTTTTCATCCAAATTCAAGTCTTTCACATCCAGACTGAATGAAAATTCGCTTTGGCTCTTGATGGATTCAATAGCCTCACGGATCGTGGCATTTTTAAGATTTAAGGAAAGCATATGTTCAGTTGCATAAGTACTTGCACTAAGCGAAAGCGTTCCGGCAACAAGAAATACACCAGCCAAGTTCGCCCAACGTCCTGCCCTTACAGACAGTAAGTCCTGAACAGATTTTCTAAATGTTTTTTTCATACTTTACTTGTTTAAGATTTAACTTTTAATTACTTCATTTTTTGGGGCTTATAAATTTTTCCACCCATGGTTACAATTAACTTTCTCCTCATTCACATCTTCTTTTTAGTTTGACTTATATTAATCGAAAATTCGAATCTCTTCCGATTTTATCTCATACCGGAATTTATTACCGGATGACAATATCTCCAGGACCTTCTCTACCGATACATTTTCCTGAAAATCCGAATAGTAGACTATCTGCTTCAGCTTATCGCTTTCTATCCGGATCGGTATGTTATAGAGACGTTTCAGTTCTTTGACTATTTCTTCCAGCGGAACTTTATCAAAGGTCATTGCTCCATTGCGCCAGTTATCTATATGGCTGGCATCCACTGAATCCACCTGCATGCTCAGGTCTGCTTTCCTGAAGGTAAACCTCTGATTGGGTTTCAACTCGACCGGAGCGGCATCGATCAGAAAATCTCCGACTTTCACCGCGCCCTCTTTAAGGGTTACTTTCAACTCTGAGTCTTCTTCATAGGATTTTAGATTGAATTTTGTACCGAGTACCTTTACAGACAATTTCTCCGTACTCACCACAAATGGTAATTTCTTATTCTTGCTTACTTCAAAATAACCTTCACCTGTCAGCTCCACTTTTCTCGAAGTCTTGGCAAAGTTTGAATCATACTTTACCTTACTCCCAGCATTCAGCCAGACAACGGAACCATCCGGAAATGTAATTTTAGATTTTGCTCCGTCCGGAACCTCAACCACATATTCCCTATATTCTTCCACAACTTCTGAAACTCTCCCTTCCGACTGCCACAAAAAGAATAAGGAAGAAATTCCGCATATTAAAAGAATGATGGCGGCAACCGAAAAACTCAACGCACAACGATAGAAATCAATTCGATCTACCTGTTTTGCTTTCTTATTAAATCGGTTGATAGCACCAGTCACATCGAATTCTTCCGCATTCGACATCACACCGGTCGCTTTCCATATAGCAACCTGAGCTTGAAAATAGTCTCTGTTCTCCGGTTTTTCTTTGATCCACTGTCGCAAAACAGTATGACCTTCAGTCCCCAGAGATCCATTCAGAAACGATTGTATATAATTATCTATTTGATTCATTTGCTCCAATTAAAAACATCTGAGTATCGACACTCATTTAATAAAGGCGCAAAAAAAAGAGGGAAGGGTATACGATTGGGAATATTTAGTTAATAAATAGTTCCCCTCAAAGGGATTAAAAATAAACAAGATCTTCTAAAGCATAAAAATAAGGAAATACATTAGTAAATACGAAGTCATATATATTCAACTTTTTCGAAATTTTTTTTGTGAAGTACTAACTCTTGTTCTACCTTCTCTGACTATATATTTATTTTACGTTTTTAAACTCATCGGTCGGGGAACGGCCAGCGCCAAGGGGCGGGACCACCCGTCCCGACGAGCGTAAAAATCCAGTAAGCTAATGTAGCGAATCTGTTGTTATAGCACAAGTATAATCACTTCATATGCCATTATTATTGTCATTTTTCTGTATATTCTCATAT
>OCHE01000810.1_pt1 | contig 32425 bp, 23 predicted proteins | sample 1538681 | NCBI WGS metagenome assembly OCHE01 (sample SAMN04571717, study PRJEB22368) | human gut metagenome | biome: human gut; material: stool | host: Homo sapiens | place: Luxembourg | collected 2012-08-17
GGGGCATCTTCATATGCCATTGTATTTTATAGGGACATTTACTGAATATCCCTAAATGAAGGGGCTGTTCAAAGTCGGATAGCCCCTTTCGCTATAGTTTATTTCGGTAAAAAGTCACAATCCTTTTAACTGTGCTTCGATTGCGGCAATTTTAACCTCTGCATCGGCTTGTTTTTTACGTTCATTGGCTACTACCTGTTCGGGAGCACCGTTGACGAATTTTTCATTACTGAGTTTTTTCATCACTGAAGTCAGAAAACCACGGGTATAGTTTAATTCTTCTTCCAGTTTGGCTTTTACTTCGGCTGTGTTTACTTCACCTTGTGCCGGAATAAAATATTCGACGGTATCGACGATAAAACTCCAGGCTCCTTTGACCGGTTCGTTAACCAATCCGATCTGACCGATATTTCCCATTTTACGGATGATACTATCGAAGGAAGCCGGATAACGTTCGTTCTTTTTTACCTTCAGCTCCAGGACATCTTTGAAAGCGATATTATTTTGTTTCCGGATATTTCTTATACCTACGATGATATTTTTTACCGCTTCAAAGCGTAACAGATAACTCTCGTCATAACTTGTCGCCTTCGGGAGTCGTGAAATCATGATACTTTCACCGTCTTGCCGTTCGCGTAAGGTTTGCCAGATCTCTTCTGTTATAAATGGCATAAACGGATGCAGTAATTGCAACAGTTGCTCGAAGACATTCAGCGTCTCCTCATACGTTTTCCGATCGATAGGCTGGCCGTACGCTGGTTTGATCATTTCCAGTAACCAGGATGAAAATTCGTCCCGGAACGTGGTGTATACCGTCATCAGTGCTTCGGAGATCCGGTATTGGTCGAATTGGGTATTCAACGTTTCGTTTACTTTTCCCAACAAGTGGTTGAACCATTCCAACGCCAAACGGGAATGGGCCGGTTGGTCGATGGAGGCTACCTCCCAGGATTTTACCAACTTGAACGCATTCCACATCTTGGTAGTGAAATTACGGCCTTGTTCGGGCAGACTTTCATCGAACAGTAAATCACCTCCTGCCGGAGCACATAATAACATCCCTACCCGTACCCCATCTGCTCCGTATTTGTCGATCAAATCCAACGGATCAGGAGAATTTCCCAGGGATTTAGACATCTTACGGCCTAATTTATCCCGTACGATACCGGTGAAATATACATTTTTGAACGGCATTTTCCCTTCGTATTCATAACCGGCCATGATCATACGAGCCACCCAGAAGAAAATGATGTCCGGGCCGGTCACCAGATCGTTCGTGGGATAGTAATAATTGATTTCCGGATTTCCGGGATGGTTGATTCCGTCGAATAAGGAAATAGGCCATAACCAGGAAGAAAACCAAGTGTCGAGACAATCTTCATCTTGTCGTAGATCTGCAATGGTCAGATTCGAATTATGACTTTTCTCCCGGGCTAAGCGTAAAGCTTCCTCTTCGTTATAAGCGACGACATACCCGCCTTCAGGCAGATACCAGGCCGGAATCCGGTGGCCCCACCAAAGTTGACGGCTGATACACCAGTCTTTGATGTTTTCCATCCAGTGTCTGTAGGTATTTTTGAACTTAGAAGGGAAGAAACGGATATCGTCGTTCATTACCGGCGATAAAGCGATCTCTGCCAGATGTTCCATTTTCAGGAACCATTGCATAGATAGTTTCGGCTCGATGGGCACATTGGTCCGTTCCGAAAAACCGACATTATTGGTGTAAGGTTCCACTTTCTCCAATAACCCTGCTGCTTGCAGATCTTTTTCTATCTGCTCCCGTACGTCGAAACGGTCCATGCCGACATAAATTCCGGCCTGCTCGCTGATCGTACCGTTGTCATTGAAAATATCGATAGAAGGCAAATGATATTTTTCACCTAACATATAGTCGTTGACGTCATGAGCTGGAGTTACTTTTAAACAGCCTGTACCGAATTCAATATCGACATATTCGTCTTCGATAACCGGTATCGTGCGCCCGACCAAAGGAACGATCACCTTTTTTCCCCGTAAATGCTGGTTTTTAGGGTCTTTGGGATTGATACACATAGCAGTGTCTCCCATGATGGTCTCCGGACGGGTGGTCGCTACCAGGGCATAACCGTCTTCTCCTTCTATTTTATAACGGAGATAGTATAATTTACTATGCTCTTCTTTGTAAACCACTTCCTCGTCGGAAAGAGCGGTCAGTGCTTTCGGATCCCAGTTGACCATACGTACTCCCCGGTAAATCAGTCCCTTGTTGTAAAGGTCGACAAAAACTTTCAGTACACTTTCACTTCGTTCTTTATCCATGGTAAAAGCAGTACGGTCCCAGTCACAGGAAGCTCCCAGGCGTTTCAATTGCTTGAGGATGATTCCGCCGTGTGTATGCGTCCAATCCCAGGCGTGTTTTAAAAATTCATCCCGGGTCAGATCGGTTTTTTTTATTCCTTCACTTTGAAGCTTACCTACTACTTTGGCTTCTGTGGCTATCGAAGCGTGGTCCGTGCCAGGCACCCAGCAAGCATTTTTCCCTAACAGACGGGCCCGGCGTACCAAAGCATCCTGTATTGTATTGTTCAGCATGTGCCCCATGTGTAGAACTCCGGTGACGTTAGGAGGAGGGATGACGATGCAGTAAGGTTCTCTGCTGTTATCTACTTCCGAATGGAATAGTTTATGATCCATCCAGTACTTGTACCATTTCTCTTCGCTTGCTTTCGGATTGTAATTTGTAGCAATCATGCCTGAAATTTTAGATTTAAAATGATAATAAAAAGGCTGCATTTGCAGCCTTTTCTTATTCTTCTGATTTTTTGATTCGTCTTCCTTTTTTCTTTTGAGCTTCCATCGCTGATTCGAGATCTGCTTTTTGCATGCTGCCGTCATAGTCACAGATATATTTGTCGATCAGGATTCGTCCGCAATACTCACACACGATGATTTTTTTCCGGGAGCGGATATCCAATTGCCGCTGTGGCGGAATTTTATTGAAACAACCTCCACAAGCATCCCGGTCGACGGTGACGACTGCCAGGCCGTTGCGGGCATTGTCGCGGATCTTCCGGTAGGCTGTCAACAAACGCTCTTCGATATTCTGAGATAATTCCTCGGATTTTTTGATCAATGCTTCTTCATCTTTGTGGGTTTCGGCGATGATGTCGTCCAGTTCCGCTTTCTTCGCTTCTAAATCTGCTTTCTTTTCTGTATATTGTTTGTTGGAAATTTCCAGATTTACCTCTTTTTCGGCTTTCAGTTTTTGAGCTTCCCGGATTCTTTTTTGCTGTAATTCGATTTCCAGTTTCTGAAATTCGACTTCTTTGGTCAGGGCATCGTATTCCCGATTGTTACGGACATTATCCAATTGCTCTGAATATTTTTTTATCAGCTCTTCCGACTTGGTGATTTCCTGTTTTTTGTTTGTTACACTTTTGTCAGCTTCACTGATTTCATTTTTCAAATTTTCAAGACGGGTTTCCAGACCGGCGATTTCGTCTTCCAAGTCCTGAACTTCAAGAGGCAATTCCCCTCTTAATGTCTTGATTTTATCGATCTCGGTATCAATGCGTTGTAGCTCGTAAAGATGCTGCAATTTTTCTTCGACAGAAAGTTCTTGCAGTTTTTCGTTGTTTGTTGCCATATTTATAAAGTAACTCTAATTTATTTTTGAACCATCAGAGGAAGAAACACCCTATTATAAATAATGTATGGGATTTGTTTCGACCTTCGAAAACTGAATCGCAAAGTTAGATATTTTTTTTGTAACTAACTCATAAAAAATCTCTTTTGTGAACTGTTCGCTTTCATAATGCCCGATGTCTGTCAGGATCAACCGATTTTCTGCCTGGAAGAAATCGTGGTATTTGTAGTCTCCGGTGATATATATATCGGCTCCCTGAGCTATTGCGGCCGAAGTGAGGAAGGCACCGGAACCGCCGCAGACGGCTACTTTCCGGATCTGAGATTTACAGATTGCAGTGTGACGGACGACTTTACAACGGAAAGTCTTTTTTACCTGTTGCAGGAAAGGCAGACTATCGGCTGGCTCGGCGAGTTCGCCGATGATTCCGAAACCCGTTACAGGATTGGTATTATCCAGGTTAACGATGTTCCATACCGGTTCTTCATAAGGATGTACCTTCAGTAAAGTCTCTATGCTTTGGGAGAGGAGGTATTCAGGGACCGTAATTTCGGTTTTTATCTCTTCCTCCCGGTGAAGGGTCCCGATTACTCCTACATAGGGATGGCTGCCTGCCTCGGCGTGAAAGGTGCCTTCTCCTTTCTGGTTGAATGAACAGTGACTGTAATTACCGATGTGACCTCCGCCTACTCCCAATACGGCTTGTCTTACTTCTTCTGCCTTTGAGACAGGCGTGTAGAAGCACAGGCTGAATAATTTACCGCCCGGTTGCAGGATTTTCCGGTTTTGTAATCCCAGTTTGTCGGCCATTCTGCCGCTGACACCGTGTAATACGGCATCCAGATTGGTATGTGCGGAGTAGATATTGAGGTTGTGCCGAATGGCTTTGATGAGGCAACGTTTTACATAGCTGTCCGGACGCAGATTTTTTAATCCCTGTATCGTGAGCGGATGGTGGGAGATGAGCAGATCATGTCCTCCCTGTACGGCTTCGTCGATTACTTCTTCGGTAATATCCGTGCTTAACAGAACCGAATGTATTTCGGCTTCCGGATTGCCACAGATGAGTCCGGCATTATCGTAACTTTCCTGTAAACTCAAAGGAGCGAAGTTCTCTAAAATAGAGAGGATGTCTCTGACATATAGGGGCCGTTGCTGGTTTTGCATGTCTGTACTTGGGACCGTAAGTCCTGATTATTGTAATTGGTCTTTAATCTGAAGTAATTCTTCCTTGATTGCTTTCAGGCGTTTTACCACTTCGAAGTTGGTTTCGGTTTCCGCTTTGTTTTCCCGTAATTTCATCTGAGCACCTTTGAGTGTCATGCCTTTTTCTTTGACCAGATGATAGATCAGGTGAAAATTGTCGATATCTGCCTTGGTAAACTGGCGGTTGCCTTTTTTGTTTTTATGTGGTTTGATGACGTCGAATTCTTTTTCCCAAAAACGAATCAGTGAGGTATTCACTCCGAACATATCGGCGACTTCACCGATTGAGTAGTATACTTTTAATGGTTGTTTCTCCTGTTCCATAATCTGAGGTATAAAGTTGCCGCTTAGTCCATGGTTTGCCCGTTATTGTTTGCTTCTGTTACGAGTTTATCATATTCATCGGCTGTTAAATCGTTGAAATAATAGTTAATCGGATCGACAGGAATGCCGTTTTTCTTTACTTCATAATGAATATGAGGCCCGGTAGACATCCCTGTATTACCCATATATCCGATGATATCGCCACGTTTGACTTTTTGGCCTGCTTTAACATTGTAAGCGCTCATATGAGCGTAAAGGGTTTGATAATTGAAGCCGTGGTCGATCAATACGCATTTTCCATAACCTTGATGAATTTCTGCATATACGACTTTTCCGTTTCCCGTTGCATAGATCGGCGTACCGACGGCTCCGGAAAAATCCATCCCGGCATGGAGTTTTACCGTTTTATAAATCGGGTGCATCCGATAGCCGTAGGAGGAAGAAAAACGGGTACTCGGATCTTTAAGTGATACGGGTAAGATGGCCGGTATCGATGCCAGCATTTCGATCTTATTTTTCGCCAATGTTTCTATTTCATCGTACGATTTACTTTGGATATAAAGCGCTTTCGATAATTCATCCAGTTTTTTGCTGGTATTGATGATCAATTCGGCATTGTCCATGTCTTTCAAGGACTCATACCGGTTTACTCCTCCCGAACCTGCCCGGCGGATAGAAGCGTCGATCGGTTCGGACTCGAATATCACCCGATAGATATTGTCATCCCGGGTTTCCAGATTTTTCAATACCTCGTCCATACGCTCCAATTCGTTGTTCAGAATATGATATTGAGCCAGTATTTCTTCTTTTTCTCTTTTCAGCGCCTTTTCTTTCGGAGAATCGACGATAGCGGAAACAATCAAAAAGATGACCAGGGCCAGGGATAAACTGGAAAAGAATTTTACGACCAGCGACCATAGTTTCTTTTTTACGGAGACATGTATTCTATCATAAGACAGTGTTTCGGGATTAAAACGATAACCTGTTTTCGCCATTTTTTATTATAAAATTGATAATTTTCGATGCAAAGTTAAAGAAATAATCTAATTTTGCAATTCTATTTTGCGTCGATACGGGAGAGACAGTCTTGGGCAGGTTCAGGACGTGGAAACACAATCCCGTTTTTTAATTGTACTTCTGAGTACAAAAAACGATAGTTACAACTTGTTCATTAAAAAGATATGAAATCAGCAGAGATCAGACAAAAGTTTCTGGATTTTTTTGAAAGTAAGGGACATACCATCGTCCCTTCGGCACCCATGGTGATTAAGGACGATCCTACGTTGATGTTTACAAACGCAGGAATGAATCAGTTCAAAGATATTATTCTTGGGAATATCAATCCCAAACACCGGCGTGTCGCGGACTCGCAGAAATGTCTCCGGGTTTCCGGAAAACACAACGACTTGGAAGAGGTAGGACACGATACATATCATCATACGATGTTCGAGATGCTGGGGAACTGGTCGTTCGGTGATTATTTCAAAGAAGATGCGATTGCTTTTGCCTGGGAATTCCTGACCGGAGTAATGGGGCTGGATAAAAACCGGTTGTACGCTACTGTCTTTGAAGGAAGCAAAGAGGACGGACTGGAAGGAGATGCAGAGGCACGTAAAATTTGGATGAATTATTTGTCCGAGGATCGAATCCTCTTCGGGAATAAAAAAGATAATTTTTGGGAAATGGGGGATATGGGACCTTGTGGGCCTTGTTCTGAAATCCATATCGACCTCCGGCCCGAGGAGGAGAGAAAATTGAAATCCGGTCGTGAACTGGTGAATCAGGATAATCCACTGGTGATCGAAATCTGGAACCTTGTATTTATGCAATACAACCGGAAAGCGGACGGAAGTCTGGAAAATTTGCCCAATCATCACGTGGATACAGGAATGGGATTCGAACGGCTTTGTATGGCTGTGCAAGGAAAAACTTCTAATTATGATACGGATGTTTTTACTCCAATCATCGATGAAATATCCCGGCTTAGCGGTTTGAAGTATGGGGTGTCACACGATGCCGATGTGGCTATGCGGGTGATTGCAGACCATTTGCGTACTATTTCTTTCTCTATTACAGACGGGCAATTGCCTTCGAATGTGAAAGCAGGTTATGTGATCCGCCGGATCTTGCGGAGAGCGGTGAGATATGCTTATACTTACCTGGATCAGAAGGAAGCTTTCATGTACCGGTTGGTGCCTGTTTTGATAGAAGTGATGGGAAAACATTATCCGGAATTGGTCGCTCAGCAAGAATTGATTGAAAAAGTGATACGGGAAGAAGAAAATGCCTTCCTGAGGACATTGGATAAAGGTATCAAATTGCTGGATCGGATTATCGAGAAAACTAAAGCAGAAGATTTTCTGACGATTCCCGGTAATGTTGCTTTTGAATTATACGATACTTATGGATTCCCACTCGATTTGACCGAATTGATCTTGCGGGAGAAAGGGTTGGTGGTTAACCGCCGGGAATTCAAAGCTGAAATGGAAGCTCAAAAAGAGCGTTCCCGTTCAGCATCTTCTGTAGATACGGACGATTGGATCGAATTGATCGACGACGATGTTCAGGAGTTCGTAGGATATGATTATACCGAGGTGGAGGTAAAAATCACCCGTTATCGGAAAGTAGTTACCAAGAACAAGACCTTCTATCACCTGGTATTCAATATTACTCCTTTCTATGGAGAGGGAGGAGGACAGGTAGGTGATAGCGGAGTACTGATCGGAGAGAAAGAGACTATCCGGATTATCGATACTAAGAAAGAAAATGGACTGACCATTCATTTGGCGGAGAAGATGCCGGAGGATGTAACCCAGACTTTCATCGCGAAAGTGGATGAACATAAGCGGGTGCTGACCGCTAATAATCACTCGGCTACTCACCTGCTGGATTATGCTTTGCGGAAAGTGTTAGGAAAGCATGTCGAACAGAAAGGTTCTTATGTGAGTGACGAGCATTTACGGTTCGATTTTTCACATTTCCAGAAAGTGACCGATGAAGAACTGGCCGAGGTTGCTGCCATTGTAAACCGGTTGATCCGTATGAATATTCCTTTGGAAGAACATCGCAGTGTCCCTATGGCTAAGGCACAAGCTATGGGAGCTTTAGCTATTTTCGGGGAAAAATATGGCGATCTGGTCCGGGTGATCAAGTATGGGGAATCTGTCGAACTGTGTGGAGGTACACACGTTCCGGCTACCGGACAAATTGGTTTTTTCAAGATTCTGTCTGAGAGTTCGGTTTCTGCCGGTGTGCGTCGTATCGAAGCGATCACAGCCGATAAAGCGGAAGAGTACATCAATAATTCCTTTGCTATCATCCGGGAAATGGAAAAGATGTTCAAATCCAATAAAAATCTGATGGAATGTGTAAAGAATGTTTTGGAAGAGAACGAAGGATTAAAAAAGGAAACTGAAAAATTTGCTAAAGAAAGCTTACGTTTATTGAAAGAACGGTTGAAAAACGAGAAAAAGGTATACCGGGATATCAATCTGATTATTACGAATTTGTCTATCCCCGCAGCTCAAGCGAAAGATATCGCTTTTCAACTGAAAGGGGAATATGAAAAAGTGATTTTCATTGCGGGAGGTGTAAATGCCGGGAAGCCTCACCTGACCGTGATGATCAGTAATAGTATAGCAGAAGACTACGGGTTGAATGCCGGTCAGATCGTGCGTGAAGCTGCTCAGGAAATAAAAGGTGGCGGAGGCGGACAACCTTTCTTCGCAACTGCGGGAGGGGCCTATCCGGAAGGAATAGAAAAAGCCATCGAAAAAGCAGAAAAGTTAGTGATGCATAAAATTAATGTAGATTAGTTTCAATATTTTTCCAGATAAGTGAATGTTTTAATATTTTTTTATACATTTGCTTTGCTTATTGAGCAACCAATTTGAATATTAAGAATAAATTTGAAAGTGATTATGAAAAGAACATTGAAAACTGTTGCTACCGTTGCGTTAGCCGGGTTTGTTGTTGCTTCTTGTTCATCTCTGAATAAGATGAAAAGATTAGAAAAGAACATTGCTTATAAGGTAACTCCTGAAATGCTGGAAGCTAAAGGTGGCCAAGTAGACCTTAAAATCGATGCTACTATTCCTGCTAAATATTTTAACAAGAAAGTAACTTTGGTTGCTACTCCGGTTTTAAAATTCCAAAATGGTGGAGAAAAAGCTTATGAACCTAAAACTTTCCAGGGCGAAAAAGTGCAGGGAAACAACGAGGTTGTACCTTATGCTACCGAAAAGACTGTCAATTATAGTGGAACCGTTCCTTTTGAAGAAGGAATGAGAGTTTCCGGCTTGTATGTGAAATTTCAGGGATCTAAAGGTAAAAAATCTGCTGATTACGAATCCCGTAAAATTGCTGATGGTGTGATTGCTACCGCTACTATGGTGAATAATGCTCCGGCTATCGCTATCGGTGCGGATCAGTTCGAAAGAATCACCAAGGAAGAACAGGAAGCTGCTATCTATTATTTGATCAATTCTGCTCAGATCCGTACCAAAGAAATGAGTTCAAAAGAAATCAAGGCAATGGAAAAATTCATCAAAGATGCGAAAGCTGCAGAAGATATGGAATTGAAAAATATCCAGATTCAGTCTTATGCTTCTCCTGATGGTCCGATGTCTTTTAACGAGAATTTGGCTAACAACCGGGAAGGTGCTGCTGACAAGTTCGTTAAAAACAACATGAAGAAAAATAAAGTAGAAGAATACAAAGACTTGGATTTCTTCAAAAAATATGTTGTGGCTGAAGACTGGGAAGGTTTCAAAAAAGCGATGGAAGAATCTAATATCCGCGACAAAGAATTGATCTTGCGTGTACTGGCTATGTATTCAGATCCTGAAGTAAGAGAAAGAGAAATCAAAAATATTTCTTCTGCTTATTCTGTAGTGGCTGAACAAATCCTGCCGAAACTGAGACGTTCTAAATTTGTTGTAAATGCAGAACGCATCGGTAAATCGGATGAAGAAATCCGTAACCTGGCAAAATCTAATCCTTCTGCTCTGAATGTTGAAGAATTACTGTATGCAGCTACGCTGTTCGATAATAATGGAGATAAATTAGCTATCTACGAAGCTGCTATGAGACAATTCCCGAACGATTGGAGAGGTTTCAATGACGCAGGTATGATTCTGTTCGAAACGGGTAAAGTTGCTCAGGCTAAAGCTGACTTCGAAAAAGCGAATGCTCTGTCTGCAAACAATAAAACGATTAAGAACAACTTAGGTGCTGTTGAATTGATCAACGGTAACGTAAAAGAAGCTGAAGTACTGTTCGGTGCTGCTACCGGTGCTGGCAACGAAGTAAACTACAACAAAGGTATCGTGGCTATCATGAAAGGTGACTATAAAGCTGCTGTAGACTATTTCGGAAAATGCAACTGTGTCAATGCTGCTTTAGCTAATATCCTGGCAGGTAACAATAACGAAGCTGCTAAAAAACTGAATGAAGGTAAAGATGATTCTGCTTTGGCTTCTTACCTGAAAGCTGTTATCGCTGCCCGTAACAACGATAATAGTGCAGTGCTTTCTAACTTGAAAACTGCTTGTAGCAAAGATGCTTCTATGAAGAAATTAGCTGCTACTGATATGGAATTCGCTAAATTGTTTGACAATGCTGATTTCCAGGCTATTGTAAAATAAGTTGAATGCCATAGTTCAATATAAAGCTGCGGATTTTATTTCCGCAGCTTTTTTTATTTTCTTATTCAGAACAATCTTTTCTTTTAGCCTTTCTTTAACATATTTTTCCCGATTGTTGTTTTATATTTGCTAATCAGAGTAATATGGCTTATTATGGCTGATAATTGGCTGAAAAATAATGAAAGAAATAATTGTTTTAATATTGGTGCTGGTTTCTTTGTTTTCATGTTCGAAAAGTGACGTTGTACAAGTCAGTGGACGGATTGAGAACGGAGATTCTATTGTCAGTATTTTGGTAGACGACAGCATTTATACTTTGTCCTTGGATCAGCAAGGTTTTTTTTCAGGTAAGATCGATATGGTAAAAGGTGGATATGCCACGATGTTACATAATGCCCTGAATCTTTATCTGAGTCCGGGAGAGGATCTGGAAATTTATGTGAATGCAAAAAATTTCTCGGGGTCTTTGTATTTTCGGGGGAGTTTGGGTGGGATCAATAGCTACCTGAAAGAACAGGAGATTGCAGTCTTTTTCGATAAAGACTATTACGCGCTGAACGAAGAAGAGTTCGTGCAGAAGATGAGGGCACTTATCGATGAAAAGGTGAAATTGCTGGAAGCGAAAAATTTTGACGATTCTTTTACAGAATTGGAAAAACAACGAATCGGATATTCCATTGCTGTAAGAGCGTCGTTGTATCCCTCTTTCCGGAGGAATATGTATCCGGACGAAGACTATCGTCCGGGGAGTGTTTTTTCCGATTTCTTATCCTCTTTCTCGATTAATAATGAAAGGCTGATCGGAGCAAAAGATTACCGTGATTTCTTGTTGAATTATGTTTATATACAAGGAAGTCGCGGTGCTCAGGGATGGGAGAATTATTCCGACGGGATTGCCGATTATATTCTGGCTACCGTAAATAGTCCGACGATTAAGAGTTTTTTACTGACTCAGCTCGTTTATAATTATATCTGTGAAAATAACGGAATTGAGGGAGCTGATTATTTGTTGTCCGTTTTCCATCAGGAATGTACGGATCCGAATAAAATCGCTTATATCGACGGTATGGTAGAATTGTGGGAAAAGATTCTACCGGGACACGATGCTCCTGATTTTGCCCTTCGGGATACCGAGGGGAAAACAGTGACTTTAGAAGCTTTCCGGGGATCCTATTTGTATATCATGGTATGGGCGACTTGGTGTGTACCTTGTAAAAGCGAATTGCCTTATTTGAATTTATTACAAAAGAAATATGCCGGTAAAAATATTCAATTTTTGACTGTCGCGGTGGGAAGAAACGCTGATGAGCAGAATACCTGGCTAAATTTTCTGCATCAGAATCCCTATGCTGGAAATCATACCTTTAGTGGGGCCGCAGATAAATTTGCAGAAGATTATATGATTATCAGTGTGCCGAGATTTATCCTGATCGGACCCGATGGGAAAATTTTAAATTCGAATGCCCCCAGACCTTCGGGACAGATTTTGCAATTATTTGAAACATTGGAGCTTTAAGGGTACACGCTTTTTAACTTTTGCAACCGAAACAAATTCTTAAGTTTTCTTGGTTCATTTGGTTTTTTTATATCTTTGTAGAAAATTGCGCTATAAAATTTACAAAGTGAGATAAGAAAATGAAAAGGATTTGTTTATTTTTAATTGCTTTTACGCTTTTATTAGCCGGATGTAATTCTAATAAGGTAAAAGTCAGAGGGAAAGTTATTGGTTTACAGGGTACTGTAAAATTGTTGGCAGAGATGCCGGGACAACAAGGATTGGTGATCTTAGCCCAGCAAGATGTTACTGACGGTAATATCGATCTCGAAACAGAGGCATTGCAAATACCAGCTAGAGTATGGGTGGATGTGGCAGGAAAAAATACATTGGAATTTATTCTCGATAGTAAAGATCAGATATGGATTCAGGGAAAAATTAAATTCCCCGATCAAATTGAAGTGAAAGGTTCGGGCCTGGATATGGAATATGCGAAGTTGAAAAAAATGTTCAAGGAGAAATATGAAGGACCGATCGAACCGATCGACAAAGCAATCAAAAAGATCATGGAAAAACCCAAAAGATCGAAAGAAGAAGAAGTATTGTTGGGAGTTCATCAGTTGCAAAGACAACGTTATATCCGCGCTCGTGCTAAATATGTCAAGAACCTGATCGAAGTTAACCCGACGATGGAATTGTCTCTTTTCTTATTACAAGACGAACTGAAAGATAGTCTCGATTTACAGAGAGAGCTGTTCAAAAAATTGGAAATTGCCAATAAGGAAAGTAATATTTATAAGACTACTGCAGAAAAATTGCAATAAAAGTAAAGCCATGTAAATGGTTTTGTTTTCCCGTTTTTATTACTTAGTTGTTTTTAGGGGTACCTGTCCGGTACCCCCTTTTTATTTTCATATCATACAGATTTTGATTATTTTGTAATAAATACTATTTTTACGGAGATATTCCTGGAGTATGATAAAGAAGACAATTATTAAAATTCTTTTGGTTGTGATGATGGCTGCATTTACGGCAGTAGTCGTTGTGCAATGGCTGTGGATAAAATATGCTATCCGGGAACGGGAAACGAAATTTACTTCGCAGGTATACGATGTATTGAACCGGGTGGTCAACCGGATCGATGAATTCAATTACCTGAGATACAAACAGGAAATGAATGAACAGATCGGGGAGATTAAAAACTACAATGACCTGATCGCTTCCCAGCAAGGGGGAACCTCCTCTGAATGGTATTCCAACAATTTGTTTAATATTCTGAATAACGATATCAATCGGTTGAAAGGAGAGCGTTCCTATTTGTTTTCGGTTGTCCCGTATGCCCGTTCCGGAATCGGGAAGAAAATGGATCAGGAATTTATCGAGCAAACGATCCGGTCGATGGAGTTACCTCAGCGGGATAGTACGGCGCGGGCTGCCAGACTGGCACAGTTCAGTCAGCAGATGCAAGAATTTCTGATACGTTTGCTTCATGAAAAAGATCCGGAAAATGTATCTGCCGAACAACGTCTGGCTCATATTGATATCGATAATTTATTATTGTATGGTTTCCGGACTTATAATATTCATTTGCCTTTCACTTATGAGATTATGACTAAACAGGGACTGCTGAACAGGGTAAAAGGTGGGGCTCCTAAGAATTTTTATTATGTGGAACTGTTTCAACAGGATTTAGTCAAAAAAGGATATTATCTGGGGGTGAGCTTTGAGTCGGTGCAGCCGGTTTTACTGGAAAATATGGGGTGGCTGTTTTTAGCTTCCGGATTCTGTATTTTCGGGTTGATGTTCGTATTTATTATTACGATCGTTATCATTATGCGTCAACAGAAATTATCGGTCATCAAGAACGATTTTATCAATAATATGACGCACGAATTCAAGACCCCGATAGCGACGATATCTCTGGCTACTTCTGCTATTATGAAAGATAAGGTATTGAACGACCGGGAACAGATCCTGAAATTCAATACCATGATTAAGAGTGAAAATGACCGGATGAATAAGTACGTCGAGCGGATCTTGCAACAAGCGAAGTTGGATCGGAGAGAATTGCAAATAAATAAGACTGAGGTAGATATCAATGAAATGGTCAGAGAAGCAGCTGAACATTTTATGCTCATTGTCCAAAATGCCGGCGGAACTTTGGAGTGCAAGTTTGAAGCCGATCATTTCATCCGTTCGGTAGATGAAGTTCATATGATGAATGCTGTATGCAATCTGATCGATAATGCCATTAAATATTCGGGCGGAAAACCGGAGATATTGGTATATACACAAGAAAAGACCGGAGCTTATCTGATCGGAGTGCAAGATCATGGTATCGGCATATCGAAAGAAGCCCAGAAGAAAGTATTCAAACGTTTTTACCGTGTCCCGAGTGGAAATTTACATAACGTGAAAGGATTCGGATTGGGGCTGAGTTATGTGAAGTCTATCGTAGAGTTGCACGGTGGAAGTGTGAAATTGACTTCCAGGAAAAATAAAGGAACTTTGGTAGAGATAGAATTTAAAAAAGAATAAAATAATTTAGATTTCAGATTTATGATTTACGAAAAGAGCTTTGAAAAGCCTTGCATTAAAAGTTGAAATCGTAAATTGTAAATCGTAAGTCAAAAATCAAAAAGTATGGCACAGAAAATATTGTTAGTGGAAGATGACCCCTGTTTTGGTTCGGTATTGAAATCTTATTTGGAATTATCCGATTATGAAGTTACTTTATGTGTGAATGGTAACGATGGTTTGGAGGCTTTCCGGAAAGATAAGTTCGACATCTGTTTACTGGATGTTATGATGCCTGAAATGGACGGTTTTACCTTAGGTAAAAAAATTCGTGAGATCGATGGAAATGTGCCCTTTGTTTATATCACGGCTAAAAGTATGAAAGAAGATATGAAACAAGGTTATGAGATCGGGGCGGATGATTATATTGTAAAGCCTTTTGATTCTGAAGTACTGATTTTGAAGATTAAAGCGATCCTTAGCCGTAGTAAACACGAAGAAGCCGAGCCTAAACCGAAATTTATCACTATCGGTGAATATGTGTTCAATACCGAATTGCGGACGATCACAAAAAATGAGGAACAAATCAAATTGACCCCGAAAGAGGCTCGTCTGCTGGAATTGCTGTATAATTATAAAGATGGCTTGTTACCCCGTGAGAAAGCATTGACCGAGATATGGGGGACCAATGATTATTTTACAGCCAGAAGTATGGATGTTTATGTGACTAAATTGAGGAAATATTTTAAAGACGATCAGAATATAAAGATAGAGAACGTTCACGGCTCCGGTTTCCGGTTGGTGATTGAAGAGTAAAAAAAGCTGAGGGTAAACCTCAGCTTTTTTTGTTACTTGGTTACGGTTATTTTTCCTGCCTCACTATAGGCCGTATATTCCGGGGCGTACATGCTTTGGAAAGTTGCGATCCCGTCCTGATAGGTGCCTGCCTGATTTACCCATACCGGGTATTCCAATACGTAGGTACCTTTGGCCAGAGAATTGAAAAAGAAATTGGTAACGGCATCTTTAGATTCTTCATAGTATACGGTACCGAATTTCCATTGATTGCCCGATAACTGTCCGATGGGTTCGAAACAGGCAGCTCTGAAATCTTTCAGGTAAAGAAAATCCATGTCTTGTTTTAAAGAAAGCGTTAGGCGGGTAATCACTTTATCTCCTGTTTTCAGTTTTTCCTTTCCGAGAGGAAGGAGTTCTTGCTTGCCATCCGACCCTATTTTTTCAATAAAGAGTTTTTTAGTGACACTGAGTATTCCTTTCTGTTGTTGTACCTGATCGAATTTTTCGAAGTATTGCAAATATAAACCGCCCCAGCTAGGAGAATCGGTCGTTTGGGTGATATCGGCATTCAGCATATCGGGTTGGATTTCGGATGCTGTATAGGTATACTTTAAATAACCTAAGGGATTAGCGGTAGTAGAGACCGGTAATGTCTGTTTCCCTAATTCGACAGTTATTTTTTCAGATTGATTCAGTTGATCTTTCCCTGTTAACAGCAGGGCATAGATCGCGTCTACGGTAGAAGGAACGTTTCCCCAATTTTGAGTTTGTTTTTGCCGGAGTAACCATTGTTTCATCAATTCGGTCTCGGGCGTATTCCCTTCTAACTCGTAAAAAGCTTCCATCAAGGCAACGTGAGTCTGAATGGCTGAATTTCTGTAAATTTGTCTCCGGTTATTAGGCCAGTACATCCCTTGTTCATTATTCGTGACTGCATATTGGCGCAGGGATTTCAGTATGTTTTGTGCTTCTTGCTTAAAACCGTATCGGTTTAATGTAACGGCAGTTAAAGCTTTTTCATACAGAGTGAAATCGCTCCATTGCTTTTGAGCTAATGCTATAAAATATTTGTGTGCTTTCAAAGCATCTCCCAAGGGGATATCCCGATATAGACTCCTGACATAGAGGTAAAGGATTTGTTCGTATCCGATTCGTTGGGGAGTTGTCTCAAAATCTTTTCGGATTTCATTATCCAGGTAACGAAGTGCTTTTATTTGCATCTCTTTCTCTTGCTCATTGAAAGCCCGTTGGCCGGTAAGATTAGCCCTGGCCATAATCGCAAGAACATTGGCAGTCATAAAACGACTCGGATACATTCCTTTGAACCAACTCCAGCCTCCTGTCGGATTTTGTAATGCTGCAAGCTTTTGGAGTATACTTTTTTGTTGGTAATCTAATCTGTTTTGGTCGAATAATTGAACCAAACTCTGTATACATTCTGTTTCCGATTGTGCTTGCATTACCCAAGGTGAAGCTTCCAGCAAAATGGATTTCAGCTCTTGGTTCTGTTCCAGTTTGGACAATAAAGTCGGGTCGTCTGCGGATAGATGCCAGCTGCGGATAACTCCGGCGATATGAGGATTGGCATGTATAATACGCTGGGTTATGCTGTTGACATAATAGGCACCTGATAAGTCGGTGATATTTTCGTTCTGAGGTTGTTGTATGGAGGGGATAGCCAAAACAGCATACCAGATCGGATTCTCGGTTAATTCGAAAGTTAGCCGATAAGGAGTGATCGTGGTGTTGGGTTGTTTTAGCGTAAAGGTATGCTTGCCGGTCTGATTCGTGTAGATCGGTAAGGTCTGAGTGATTAAAGTTTCTGTCGGCAATACGGGGAGCAAATGTTGCTCGCCATCACTGAAGTGCCCGCTTTGAGCGGATACTCTGAATCCCAGCAAATCGATATCTGCCGGTACAGTGAACTGGAAAGTTAGCGTTTGACTGCCCTGGGGGTGTGTCCGGAAAGTCTGATTTTGCTGCATGAAAACTTTTTGATTTGCCGGATCGAAAAATTCAAAGTTTACTTTGCCTTGCTGAATAGTATCCGACAGGTTACTGACGGTTACTTGCAATTCCGTCTGATCGCCGGTTCTGAGGAAACGGGGCAGATTCGGGCGTACCATCAGCGGTTTGGAAGTAACGATCGTTTCGGATAATTGCCCGGTCCGTAAGGCGGGTGTCGTGGCGAGAGCTGTGAATTTCCATTGGGTTGTCGCGTCAGGTATAGTAAAACTGATATCGACATATCCTTCCGGATCTGTTTGTAGTTGGGGATAGAAAAAGGCGGTCTCCTGGAAGTTCTCCCGGTAGTTTATTTCGGGGGTCGGCATTCCGGATGATCCGGCTTCGTCTGATGCCGCTTCTGCAAAATCACTGGCAGCCAACTTGGCTGAACCGGTCATGTAGGTATTTCCCAACGCTTTGGTTGAAAACCGATAATGGGAATGTGAAGATACATAAGTCTGTAATTCACTGAAAGAAAGAGGTGTGACAGGATAAGAAGGACGTCTGAAAATATGATCCGACAAAATAATCCGGTTGTTGAAATTATAACGGAATGGACATATCCAGGCGTAAGGTGTGCCAGGATTTAAATAAATCGGCCGGAAATAAAAATGGTTCGGTACGATTTTGTCGAGAGAGGCATCGTACATCATAGCCAATAACTCGGCAGTCACCGGTTTTCCTGTTGCGTCGACAACCCGAAGTTTCCAGGTCTCCGATTGTCCTGGGATAAGATGGTCTCTGAAAACTTTGGTCTCTACGGTTAACTTACGATCCGGTTTTGCCCTTTGGATGGGAATGACCTGAGAAAAAAATTTTTTGTCTTTTACGTAGGAGATATACAGCCAGATTTGTTGTCCGTATTCCTCCAGGAAAGGAATATCGATCGGGATGACTTCGTTGGAAAGGATAGGGTAAGAGCGTTTGATTAATTTATCGGAAGTATAAATATCATATCTGACATAAGCTTCTTTGGCTGAAGTACCGAAAAGAATTCGGGCGGTTTCTCCCGGCCGGCAAGTGGTTTTTTCTCTGACAACCCACTCATAGGTAGGGAAAGGCGGTTGGGAATCCTGGGGAGAATAGAGGTAGAAGATTTGCTTCGCTTCGGATTGTCCGCTGGTCACGGTGAGCAGATATATACCGGAGGCTTGCCGGGTCAAATCCGGAAAAACAGAATCTTTCCGGAAAACGGATAAATGACCTTCAAGAATGGTTTTTTCTACGATAGTGTCTTTGATGTCCGGATAGGTTTGCAGCTGTTGGGGAGATACCAGTTTCTGTATGGTATATTTTACCGGATAGGCATTGGAGTCGTTTGCGATTTCCGCTAGTGAAATGTGAAAAGCGGTGCGTTGTTGTTTATTCACTTGTTCCGGAAGTTGTAAAGTCGGAGTGGCTTTACCGGAATAAATGGGGAGCATTGTACTCATTTCTTCTGTTTCCCCTTTGGTATCCGTCACTTTTACCTTTATTTCATAGAGGTAAGAGTTGCGGAAAGCAGAGGTGGCCGGGATATCCTGGGCTTTAAAAGTAATTTCGAAACAGCCTTCGGTATTGCTGTGGGTTGTTCCATGGAATGTGGAAGCTATGTATGGAGAGACTATAGGTGATGATACTGATATGGTATAATTGATGGGGGTATGGGCCATTTTTACACCGGAGAAGCTTTTGACTTGTCCTTTCAGACAGACTACGTCACCGGCAAAATAACTCCTTGTCGGTTCTTGAAAGAGGATTTCGAATTCAGGGCGTTTGTAATCCGCAACCTCGATGGTAGTCTGACCTTTTTCGGTATAGAGGGTAAAATATCCGTTAAGGATGCGGGCTGGAATGACGAAACTTCCTGTGAAGGAACCATATCGGTTGGATGTTACTTCTTGTTGGGCGATTTCCTTGTCGTTGGCATCCTTAAAGCTGATTTTGTATTTTCGGTTTTCCAGGGCATAAAGCGTATCCGGACTTGTTGACCAGCTGATACCTTTGTAATAAACCGTCTGCCCTGGCCGGTAAATCTTCCTGTCGGTGATCAAGGCGGTACGGGTTTGGGCGGTTGGAGAGGTGTACTGTCTGTAGATCGGGTTGATGGGGCCGTTGGGATTTTCCGGATTGATTACCTGATAAGCCAGATTTTGTTTGGATAAACTTCGGAAAGAGAAGGCCATTCCCCGGGAATTTGTAAACAAAGAATCCAATAGCGTGTATCCCGGATAGTTCGGTTTATAAAGGAGAATTTTAGCTTTTGGAATAGGCTTGCCACTTTTCGAATCATATACGGAATAGATCTGTTGGTTTTGGTTACATTGGACATTTGATTGCAGGCGGGTGGCAATCATGGTTTGCGATACACTATGTTTGGCCCCTGTTGTATATAGTGAAATCTGATAGAGACCGGCCTGGGGAAGGGGAATGTGGACGATGGTATCGCGTTCGATCAGACTGGGAGTTAAGGTGAAACGTTTTTCGTAAACTTTATGTTGGGCTTTGTTTTTCTCCTGATCCGTTAATTGTTCGTATGTCTCGGTGGGCAGGTCAATCCGGTAAATTTGCAGAATGGCATAATACAGATTCTGGGAAGTAAGTTTTAAGGCAACTGTTTCCTCCGGGTAGATTATTTCAGGGAGTTGGAGGGATAGTTTGGGAGCTTTCATTTGGCTGAGAATGGCGCGTAATAAGTTGGTCCGTTTGTATTTAGGATACAGGTCTATTCCTTTTTCGCAGAGTGCGATAATCTTTTCTTTTTTGGTAACGAGTTGTTGTGGCGTGACAGACCGATCGTAGGTCGAGGCGTGTAGGTCTGTTGTATATTCATTGGCTTCTTTGGCCATCACTTCTATGACAAAAGGGGTATTGATATATGTTCGTTTCAATTCCTGCAAAGCTTTTAAATAAAGGGTATCCCTGTCATGGGGAGATAAGAAGTTTTTGGCATATTCCAGACGGTCCAGATCGGTAGCCAGGAAAGCCGGGAGATTGGCTTGTTTTTTCCGGAAGCGGAGTAATTCTTGCCATATCTGCAAAATGGTAGCCGACCGCCCTTTTAGTTCTGCGGGAATAGGAGTGGCGATAAATTCGTCGGCCGGAGCGAATAGTAAAGGAGAATCGGAAGATGGTTCTGCAAAGCCGGGAGTATTGGTTTGCAAAAGAATATTTATAGCCCGGTAACAAAGAAAGTCGTAAAGTGTAGGACGTAATGAATCCGCTGGAGTCAAAGAAGTCAGTATGGCTTTGTATGTGCTCAAAGGAGTTTCTTGTAATTTTCGGGCAGGAAGCAGAGAGGCTGCTACACATTTTTTGATTTTTTCGGCGAAAATATTACTGCTCCAGCTTGCTATATCTTCCGGAATATAATCGGTTACGGGGGTGCGTTGGTTGATCAGATAGCTGTTGTTATTGTAGTACTCTGCATAAAGCTGGGCACAATAGGAATTTATGACAGCTATACCGGCAGAATCCGTCTCCTGGGAAAGGTATTTTTCGACTTCGCTTAATATTGCCGGATAGTCCTCGTGATCGATCGCTAACGTAAAAGTAGTTTTTAAAATCAATGATTTGATCAGTAAAGGGGTATCGTTGTTTTTGATGGCTTGTCGGTATAGTGCCTCGGCGTCTTTGATGGCTTGTTGAGGATATCGATAGTAGTAGGCCGTCAAGGTGTCCTGCGGGGAGTGCTGTGCGTAAGTGGCTGAACCTATAAATAATAGTATGCCGATTAAAAGTTTACTTAGTCTCATCTGTTTCTATTTTTATGATACATACGAAATATTTATCGTCTTAGAGATGCAAAAACGAATGGAATTCCATAAAATTAAAAATAATTTGTGGTAAGAAAAGAAAAGTTTTGTCTTTTATTTTAGGATTGTTATCTTTATTGGCAATATGGAAAGTAGAAATAAGATATTGAAAAGTAAAAGATTGAAACTGATCCGGGGAGTGATGTATCTGGATGTTTTATCGATCTTGTTGAGTGTGATGATGATCGATATGCGTCATTTTACTTTTTCGTTGTATTCCGGGGTTTGTATGCGTATCCTTGTGTTGCTGGGGATTTTTATACTTCTTTTGATTGGTGAAAGAAGTTTGACACGTTATCTGCGCAAACATCGTAATGAATGAAAGAATTTCTTCGGGAATATCCCCAAAGCTTTTTTGACTTGGGGGATATTCTACTGAAGAAATCGCTGGGCTTTATTCGAAATCACCTTGTTTTAAAAATTCTGTGGCGGCATCGATGTCTTTATACATCACTCTGTCTTGCCCGTTGAAGGGGACGATGCTACGGAATTCTTTCAGGAACTCTTCCAGGTAAGGTGAGGTTTTGGTTGGCCGCTGTAAATCGATTGCCTGAGCTGCATTCATCAGTTCTATTGCTAAAATACGTTCTACGTTTTCGGCAACCTTAACCGTTTTCGTCGCTGCATTTCCTCCCATGCTGACATGGTCCTCCTGTTCGTTGGAAGAAGGAATAGAGTCTACAGAACAGGGAGTGCACAATTGTTTATTTTTGCTTACAATAGCTGCTGCTGCGTATTGAGGAATCATAAAACCGGAGTTCAGGCCCGGATTGGCTACCAGGAATTCAGGAATATTTCCCCGGTCACCTGAAATCAGCCGGTAAGTACGCCGCTCGGATATACTGCCTAACTCTGCCAAAGCAATACTCAGGAAGTCCATCACCAAAGCCAGAGGTTGACCGTGGAAGTTGCCGCCGGAAATAATCAAATCGTCTTCCATGAAAATGGTGGGATTGTCCGTTACGGAATTAATTTCCCGTTCTACAACAGAAGCGACATACATGATACTGTCTTTACTGGCTCCGTGAACTTGTGGCATACAACGGAAAGAGTAGGGATCCTGAACATGTGTTTTTTCTTTTTGCTGGAATTCGGACCCTTCCAGTAAAGTACGGATATTGCGTGCTGTTTCGATCTGACCCGGGTGAGGACGTGCGGCCTGGATCTGAGGTAAGAAAGGATCGATTCGACCGTCGTAAGCTTCTAATGAAAGCGCTCCGATGATATCGGCATATTTGGCAATCTTGAAAGCTTTCAATAAAGCATATACGGCATGAGAACTCATAAACTGAGTACCGTTTAATAGTGCCAATCCTTCTTTAGCTCCGAGTTCGATCGGGGCCCAACCCAATTTGGCATTGATTGCTTTTGCATCGCAAATCTTGCCTTTATACCACACTTCTCCTTCGTTAATTAAAGGTAAAAATAGATTGGCCAAAGGAGCTAAGTCGCCGGAGGCTCCCAAAGAACCTAATTCACGGACTACCGGCAATACATTATGATTGAACATATCGATGATCCGTTCGACGGTCACTAACTGCACGCCGGATTTCCCCAGCGACAAAGCATGTGCTTTCAGCAATAACATCAGACGAATGATATCCTGATGAATCGGTTCTCCAAGACTACAAGCGTGTGACATCACCAGGTTGGCCTGTAATTGGCTGAGGTCTTCTTTGGAAATACTGATTTTGCATAATGAACCGAAACCTGTCGTTATGCCATATAAAGGTTTGGCAGAACTCTCGATTTTATGATCCAGGTAGGCTTTACAATCGTTGATTAATTTTTTACTATCTTCGGAAAGAGCCAGTTTGTAATTCTTACTTAAAATTTTATCGATGACCTCGAAGGTAAGAGGTGCTGGAGATATATAATGTACCATGATAATTGAATGTTGAAAATTAAAAATTGAAAAATGCACACATCACATGTAGTGAAAGTTGTTTCCCGTTTTCACTGTTCTTTTTCATTTTATCATGGACATCTGGAATCGTATCCGTGACTTTTCAGGGGACGATGTTCCTTTTTATATATCTGCATAAATACCGGTTGATGAATGTTTTATTCGTCTTATCGCTTGAGTCTTTCGACTAACTCTTCCATTGTAACATTATGCTGTTCACCCGATAGCATATTTTTCAGGGAGATAATACCTTCTTGCATTTCATTTTCGCCGATCAGGGCTACGAAAGGTATCTCTTTTTTATCTGCATAAGTCATCTGTTTTTTCATTTTAGCGGCTTCCGGATAAATTTCCGCATTGATACCGGCTTCCCGCAGTTGTTTGAGAAGAGGTAAACAATATCTTTCTTCCTGCTTACCGAAATTGACGAAAAGGATCTGAGTGGTTGTCATATTATCTTTGGGAAACAGATCCAGTTGATTCATGACATCGAAAATACGGTCGGCACCGAAGGATATACCGACTCCCGACATATTTTTTAATCCGAAAATACCGGTCAGGTCATCATAACGTCCACCTCCGGTGATACTACCGATCTGGACATCTAAGGCTTTTACTTCAAAAATAGCACCGGTATAATAACTCAAACCACGGGCCAGGGTAAGGTCCAGTTTGATTTCGGTCCGGATGTCCACATCCTTCAGATAATCGAATACCATGGATAGTTCTTCGACACCTTTTAAACCGATAGGGCTATCCTGTAAAATAGTTTTGAGTTTTTCCAGCTTCTCACTATTACTTCCTTCCAGGTTCAAAATAGGTTGCAATTTGACGATTGCTTCTTCGGTGATTCCTTTTTCCCGTAATTCAGCATTAACCTTGTCCAGACCGATTTTGTCCATTTTATCGATGGCTACTGTAATATCTGTCAGCTGGTCCGGATAACCTATGATTTCTGCAATTCCTGCCAGTATTTTCCGGTTATTGATTAATAAACGCACCTTGATTTTCAGACGCCGGTATACTTCGTCGACCATTTGAATCAACTCTACTTCATGCAAAAGCGAGTCACTTCCGACAACATCTACGTCACATTGATAAAATTCCCGGTAACGCCCTTTCTGAGGCCGGTCGGCCCGCCAAACCGGCTGGATTTGATAACGTTTGAAAGGAAAGGTTAATTCGCTTTGATGTTGTACGACAAATCGTGCGAAAGGGACAGTCAGGTCATAACGTAATCCTTTTTCTGAGATCTTGTTGGTGAGCTTTATACTATTCTTTTCTAATAATTCCTGATCGGAGATGTTCCCGATAAAATCTCCTGAATTTAAGATTTTGAATAATAGCTTATCCCCTTCCTCTCCGTACTTGCCCATTAAAGTGGACAGGTTTTCCATGGCTGGCGTTTCCAGCGGCATATAACCGTATAGTTTAAAAACACTCTTGATCGTATCGAATATATAATTGCGCTTCACCATGATTTCAGGTGAATAATCTCTTGTTCCCTTTGGTATAGAAGGAAGTTGTGCCATAATTGTATTTGTTGTTTTTCCTTACAAAAGTATATAAAAAGTGTGATTGAAAAATAATGGTATTGGTGATATTTTTATTTTTTTGGAAAAAAATTGTTGGGTAGAATTGTGTTTGTATTTATTTTTTTCAATTTTGTAATTGAAATCATGTTAGATCAGATAACCATAAATAAGTTTATTGCCGGCGATGTGAAGGCTTTTGAACGTTTGTTCCGGAAATATGCGCGAAGTATGCAGCTTGTGGCATTAGGACTTTATCGGGATACAGCTGTGGCAGAAGATGCTGTTCAGGAAAGTTTTGTGTATTTGTGGAACCATCGGAAGGAGATGAAGCCTGATATTGCCATAGAGGGTTATTTATATTCTTGTGTGCGGCATTATGTGTTGAATTATATCCGGCATCAAAATATCCGGATCAGGCAGGAAAAAGAGATTGTGCGTGAGCAGGAATGGTTAGCGGGGTTGACGTACGATGAGATTGATGTAGATGCTAAATTATTGACTATAAAGAAAGTAATTGATGCATTGCCGGAAGGATGTAGAAAGATATTTGTGATGTCTGTAATTGAGGGAATGAGCTATACAGATACGGCCAAGGAATTGGGGGGGGCGGTGAATACAGTAAAGTCACAAGTGAAGATTGCTTATAAGAAATTAAAAAATACGGTTCAGAAATCTCCTGATAATATGTATCTTACTATTTTATTTTTACTTTCCTTAAAAAAAATACTATAATTTTTTCACCCTTTCGGGATGTTCATGTTCTCCTGACTTCGTCATTGCGTACCCCAAAATTCTTCGTCAAAGAGTTTAGCTATTTTCTGATGCCTTGCCATCAGCATGGTTTGCGTATAAACCTCCTTGTTCAGAGGTAGTTTGATTTGTATGGTTGTGATTGTCTTAGCCAATGCAAGCACCTTGTCTACGCTCATCTTAATCTCTGAGACTTTCAGCATACGCTCCAATTCCTTGTATACTTTCAAAGCCACAAAGCAGATGCATATATGAGCCTCGATGCGTTTGCGTGTAAAATGAAACATGGGGCGTATCTCTATCTTTGATTTGGCTATACGAAAGGCACGTTCTACGTGCCAAAGGTTGTGGTATGCAGCATAAACATCTTGTATTGGTATGTCAGTATTGGTGAGATATCCTTTTAGACCGTCCCATTTGGAGTCGTCGGCAATACGGTCATAGTTGATGGCTACTTTCACTTCACCATCCATGGATAAAAACTTATTGTAACCTCTTTTGTTGATGTTACCTTTCGTGAGCGCACCATGCTTGTAAGCCTTTTCCAACCTGCGTATTCCCTTCTCCCGGTTATAGGCATCTTTCTTTGCACGGTCATCTGTATAGCCGATCAAGAGACGACGTCCGCCTTCTTTGTCATATTCAACCATCTGGCAGTCGCGCTTGGGCTGTTCCAGTATCCAGTTCTTGACTTCCTGACTTTCATTCTTTATCTTCGCACCTATTATATACTTGTAACCGTGCGTCTCAAGTTCCGATATACTGGCATTGTTCATCAGACCGGAATCAGCCACCACAACGAAGTTTTCCAAACCGTATTTACTAACAAACTCATTTATCGTCGGCAGCATCGTGTGGCCTTCATATTTGTTGCCCTCATGGATGCAATATGCAAGCGGATAACCGCCCAAACTTACAAGCAGGCCGAGTATGATCTGAGGATTACTGTGACGTCCCTCTTTCGAGAAGCCTGTCTTACGTAATTCGTCCTCATAATCCGCTTCAAAGTAAAGTGTGGTGACATCATAGAACAGCACACCGATATTTCCACCGAACAGTTTCGCCGTATGGCGCACGCTTATATCCTGTACTATTTCGTGCTGATGGTCGCTAAGCTTGTCAAGATAGCGATAGATTTCTGAGAGATCCACATCTTCGTCAAAGTGGTTTTTCAGATATTCCACCGTAGCAGCCTTACTTGTTGGATATGCCAAACGAGCCTTTACAAGCTTGCGGAATACATCATCGTCAATACGATTGAAACCAATCCTGTCAAACGTGCGGTCTAATATCAAGTCGCATCCGTTGAGAAGGATGTTGCTGACATTGGACAGAACACGGCGGACTTCTTCTCGCTCACGGTCACACGCTTCACGCTCCTCACCATACAAATCGAGTTGTGGATGGCGCCGGGATTCTTCTTTTGAAATCCATTCATGACCTGCATTTACGAGACTATCTATTTCGTTTGAATCTTTGGCCACACCAATAGTAATTAACTCTTTGTAAATGCCCTTTGTTTTCTCTGCAACAACAATACTTGTTGTTCCAGACCGATTCTTCTTTCTTTTGACAAACATAGTTAAAAAAACTTTTGCGTACCCCAAAATAAGGGCATGAAAAGATACAAAATATTGTTTATCAATCAATTATAAAATGGACATTTTTTGAGTGACGAAGTCAGGAGGTGGCGGAGGTTTTGGTCGGTACGGAATAGTTTTGAAGTTTGCTGCACTTTGTTTTAAGTGTCTGAATATTTATTGTCCTAATTTGCAGGGGCTGGTTCCAGATGGATTTTTGGATACAGCCTCTTTTTGTCATTAGACCGGCAGTCGTTCATGATTCAAAACCCTTTATCTTATGAATCAGAATGCATTTAAACCCCCGGCGGACGTACCGGTATGCCGTCACACCCGCGACGGTATTTATATACGTCACAAAGATTACTTTCGTAAGTATTTGTACAGCGATTTGCTTTGGGTGAAAGCGAGCGGTTGCTATTGCGACCTGTATTTCCGCGATAAAAGCCGTCTGACGGTAGCCTTCCCCTTGGCGGTCGTAATCAGCAGACTCCCTGGCGATTTGTTTGTCCGTCTTCACCACAGCTATGTCGTCAGCCTCTACGATATCGAAACGTTTTTCGGCAACACCGTGCGGATAGCCCACCAGGACTTTCCCATCGGTCCTTCTTATCGAGCCGGCTTTCTTGCCCGCTTGAATATTCTGAGCGGCGGCCGTCCTTTTTTTCCGGACGGATCCGATGATCTGGCAACCAATTAACTGTTTGACCAACTAACCTGTTGTGGATGATTTGCCGGTCTGAAAAGGGGCAGGTTGGAGGATGCGTTATTTTTCTGTACTTGACAGTTTGAGCAGAAAATCATAGATGCTCATTATCTGTATGCCGTTTTCGTCGCTCCATGGTTTGGTGTGTTCTCCTACAATCAGCAGTTTGCGGAAAGAGTCGTTCACTAAGCACAGGGAACGTTTCTCCTGTACCATCTTCTCTGCATCGGGTAAACGCCATGCAGATTGGATGTATACCCGTTCGCTGCCCTTGTTGCAGACAAAGTCCACCTCTAATGTCACCCGTTGCTGTTTGCCCTCCGCATTCCGTACCCGGTGGTAGATGTTGCCTACGTCTACCAGCCATCCACGCATCCGCATCTCATTGTAGATTGCATTCTCCATGATATGCGTCGGTTCGCTTTGACGGAACGACAGAATGGCATTTCTCAGACCTACATCTTGATAGTAATATTTGGCCAGTGAACCGATGTATTTCCTGCCTTTGATGTCGTATCTCTCGGACTTTTCTACAAGGAAAGCGTCCTGCATATATTCCAGATAAGCAGAAACAGTCTTGTTTGTTATATTTTGAACATTGCTTACCGATTTGAATGTGTTGGCAATATTCAGTGCGTTGACCGGTGCGCCGATGCTTGAGGCAACTGTCTTCGACACTTCCTCAAACTCGGCTTGCAACTCTATCCTGTTCCGCTCGTAGATGTCCCGGAGATAAACCGTGCGATACAGACGACGAAGGAAATCCGCCTTCTTGTCATCGCCAATCTGCGTGAGCAACTGCGGTAAACCGCCATATAAACGGTATTCCGCCCAACCCTCTTCTTGTGTGCCCTTGTATACCGACATGAACTCTCTGAACGACAGGGGCCACACATGTATTTCGTCTCCTCGGCCGCGGAACTCTGTCACTACATCCGATGAGAGGAATCTGGAATTGGAGCCAGTGACATAAATATCCGTTCCGTCGGTGACGGACAATGAGGAGAGTACTTCCACGAAATCATCTACTTCCTGCACTTCGTCAATAATGATGTAGTAGGTTTCATCATCCTCCATCATCTTCTCCACCCAATCCAACAGGTGGTCCGGATTTTTGAACTCCTTGTTCTTCCTGCTTTCCATATCGATGATAAGGATATGGTTTTCCTTTATCCCCTCGTCCAATAAATGTTGGCGGAAAAGTTTCTTCAGCAGGAACGATTTGCCGGAGCGTCGCAGTCCTGTGATTATCTTGATGAGTCCGTTGCCTTTGGAACGGCTCAGCTGGTCAATATACCTGTCTCTGTCGATTATCATGCTTTACCAATTTATGTCACATGTGACACTTTTTGGAAAACAAAGTTATATATTCTTTCTCTAATAAGAGAAATACATCAAGAAAAAAATTCGGATGAAGCCGTTTCGGCAACCAATTAACTGTTTGACCAACTAACCTGTTGTGGATGATTTTCCGGTCTAAAAAGGGTCAGGTTAGGGATTACCCCATTATTCATCTCCTATTTATACCCTATACACGCTTTATTCCTACGACGTTGTTATATAGGAGATAAATAGGAGGTGTAACGTTTGTATAGCCTGTCTTCACCCTGTTTACTCCCTGTGTGGAGCGTTGTTTCAGTGTTTTCTGCCAATATTATCCGGATGCCCGAATCTTATCCATATAGGATTTCCCTGTCTTTATATACGTATTTCCCTGTCTGTATAATAGATTTTGAAAGGGGGGTACGACGGTGCTACTTTTACTTCCGAAATTTGATTCCGGCCGGAATTTTTTGTATAACCTATAAAAACGAAATGTTATGGCAAAGAGTGAAATTATGATTCGAGGCCGTATCGGGAACATGATTTTTTACCGGGTGAAGGGAGTGACCCGGATTCGTTCAGTCCCGTTGTCAACGGGCAAGCCGGATTCGTCGAAGTGCCGTTCCGCCCGGTTGCGTCTGATTGCGGCAGTCCGGTTTTATCAGCGTTTGCAGGATTCCCGGTTTCGGGACATCTGGCGGATGGCGGCTAAAGACACGGCGATAAACGGGTATAACCTGTTCGTGAAACAGAACATCCATGTGTTCAACGACCGCACGCTTTTCGATCCGGTCCGGTTGCAGTTGGTTTTCGGCGCTCTTCCACCGATGAATTGCCTTGAACTGTCGGAACAGACAGGGCGGCGTATCGTCCTGACTTGGAAAAACAGTCTGGAGCCGGCGGGTATCCGGGCAAGCGACCGTGTGGGAGTGGTGGCCTTGTGTGAAGGGAGAATGTATTCGCCCCTTTGGCTGGATAAGATTGCAAACTGTCGGCAGGAGCAAAGGGCGACCGTTGAATTGGATGATTTGTCGGCGGGGACGGTCCACCTGTACTGCTTTTTCGTTTCGGCGGACGGGTCGGCTTATTCTTCCGGCAGTTATTTGTGTATTCATTTAAACTCTGACGTATGAAAGGAATTGTAGAAACTGTGGCTGGCGTGATAGAACGCCTGTCGATATCCTCGACCGAGAAAAAACGGTTGAAACAGGAACTGGAAACGCTTTTAGTGGATTATGAACGGGAGCATTTGCAGGTGCAGTCGGGCGTGTTGCGCAGCGAGGCACAGGGCAACTGGCTGCAACGTTCGTGGCGTCCGGTGATTATGCTTGCCTTTGCTGTGGTCATATTGGCGGGTATGTTTACCGACTTGCCTTTGCTGGAAGACACCTCCCGGTTCTGGGATTTGCTGGAAATCGGATTGGGCGGATATATCGTCGGCCGTTTCCGGATGAGAAAGTGATAAATTTTATTATTGGAAATTATGGAAATTTTGAAACATCGTTTGGTAGATGGCGGCGTGCAGCATCTGGTCTGCCGGAAAAACAGCCGGAAGCTGTCGGGACCGGATATGATAGTAGTGCACTACACGGCCGGGAGTAGTGCGCGCACGGCCGCCGAGTTCCTGGCAAAAGAAGAAGTGAAAGCCTCGGCGCATTTGGTCATCGGCAGGCAGGGCGAACTGTTCCAGTTAGTGTCTTTCGATACGGAAGCCTGGCACGCCGGGCGGAGCAGTTATGACGGACGGGCGAACCTGAACCGTTATTCCATCGGTATCGAGCTGGACAATCTGGGTCGTTTGCAGTTGCAAGAGGGTCGTTTCGTGGCGGAGTGCGGCGTGGAAGTGGCTCCGGCGGATGTCTATGTCGACGACACGGGTGAGGCGGCAACTTTCTGGCACCGCTATACGGACCGTCAGAAAAGGATGCTCGGGGAGATATGCCGGTTGCTGAAACAGCATTATCCCATCCGCTACGTCGTCGGGCATTCGGATATCACTGACCGTAAACAGGACCCCGGTCCTGAATTGCACGGATTCATGTGCAAGTGATTCATCATGTTAAACTTAAAATTAAAAAATCATGGCAGAATTTAATTCTTATTTATTGGGAAAAGCAAGAAAATCAGTCGGAAACCTGACAATCGTTTATGCAAAAGGCAAAAATATCGTACGGGCGAAAGTGTTCGGCCGGAAAGACAATCCTACACCGGAAGTATTGGTGCAGCGGATGAAAGTAAGGCTTCTCGGCAAGTTCGCCCGGCGTATCCTGCCTGTCATCCGCAAAGGCTTTGCGGGAGTAGGTAACGGGACAGCTTACAACGCTTTCATGTCGGCCAACATGAAACAGGTGACGGTGGACGAGAACATGACCGGAAGCATAGACTTCGAAGGTTTGCAACTGTCATCGGGTTTGCTGTATACGCCCCGGGTGGAAGTGGTCCGAGATGGGAATCCGGAAGTATATCGTTTCCTCCAGACGGCGGAAGAGGCGGAAGAAGGTTTTGCCGCATTGGACGATAAAGTATACGGCGTGTTGCTGGAAAGGGCACTGCAACGGGTGCGTTTAGTGCCGTTGAAAAGTCGCGGTGTGGCGGGAGAAACGGAATACACCTTGCCCGAAGAGTGGGATGCGTCGAAAGTAAACGTGTATTGCTTTGCCACTTCCTCCAATGAACGGATGGTGTCGGACAGTGTCTTTGTGCCGGTTACCCCCCAGGCGTAGAGTATGGCGATTGCCTGATTGCGGCATAGGCGGGAAGAGAGGAAGCCGTGATATTGGGCAATAGGGAGCAATGACTCTGTGTGTATGACCGCCTAATCGCAACATTTGCAGTTGGGCGGTTTTTCATTTTGTTTCGGTTAACACGATTGAATCACAGTATATTAGATTGTGGTGAGTTTTTGCAGGATATTGTTAAGGGGGAGAAGGATTAAAAAAAACTTCAAAAAAAGTCTCGAAAAAATTTGTGTGTAATAAAAAAGTATCTACTTTTGCACCCGCTTTCGAAAAGAAACGGATGTTCTGAAAGATTTTGGCAGTTGCATTTTTTCATCTTCAGGATTTTGCCCGGTGGAAGATTTCTTTACCGGCGGCTTCTGAAAAAAAAAGTTTGAAAAAAGTGGTGAAAAAATTTGGAGGTAAAGGGGAAATGATATTATCTTTGCATCCGCTTTCGCCTCGTAAGTGGGGCGGGTAAAAGAGAAGCAAAA
>OCHE01000821.1_pt1 | contig 32109 bp, 17 predicted proteins | sample 1538681 | NCBI WGS metagenome assembly OCHE01 (sample SAMN04571717, study PRJEB22368) | human gut metagenome | biome: human gut; material: stool | host: Homo sapiens | place: Luxembourg | collected 2012-08-17
CGTACAGGCCCAGACCAAACATAGCAAGGTTCTTCACCAAGCACCGCATGATAGCCTTATTCACATCGAACATGGATGCTGCTTCTACGGTACGTTCTTCCATGCCGACTTTTTCACGGCGGCGAGTCTGCGGATTGTAGTCCCATTTCGGGGTGGTGTAGGTATAAGGCACGGCTTTCATGGCTTTGTTGGAACTGTCCAAAACCGGAAGCCACATTTCGTGCGAAACGCCCTCTATCGTGACCGAGGTATACACCATGAAGCCGGTTATGGGATCATAAACATAGGGCAGGCCGTTGAATTTCTTGACCTCGTAGCTGGCAGCAGGATATAGCTTTTTTACCTCCGCCCAGGCATACGCCCAGCTTACATATTTTAACTCGGTATTGCCGGACTTCTTGACTTCCAGATGATCTTTGAAGTCGATAGCAAATAATTTTACGAATGGATTTTCCATAAGAATGCCTCCAATTCTGATAAAGAAAAAAGGGCACAACAGCGTCAACTGTTGTGCCCCATGATGTGAAAATTACGGATTGAGCAGAAAATCAATGATGTTTCGATGAATGATTCCGTTTCGGCTTAAATTCACCAAGTCACCACTGATAACATACTTAGGATAGTTGTCGTGCAGCCGCTCAAGATTACCGAACTCCCGTTCTTCATCGGCGGGAGTGATCAGGTAAGCAACCTGAATATAGAGCTTTTCATCTCCACGGTAGCAGATAAAATCAATTTCGGTGTCGTCCAGCTTGCCGACCTGAACTTCATAGCCACGGCTCCGCATTTCCAGATATACGATGTTCTCATACAGCTTGTTGCTGTCAAGTTTTTCGCTTTTCTTGATAACGTTCCGCAGGCCAAGATCGACTGCATAGTACTTTTCTGTGCTGGACAGGAGCGCTTTTCCTTTGATATCATAGCGGCTTGCATTTAGAAGGATAAAGGCTTCCTTGAAATAATCAACGTAGTTCAGTACGGTAGCAGTGGTTGTCTTGATTCCTTCCGAAACCATGCGTCCACTGATATTACGGGCAGAAAACGGATTGCCGATATTGTCCAGCAGGAATGCAAGGACATTACGTAATGCGGTCTGTTCGCGAATATTGTGGCGCAGCATGATGTCACGGACAATGATAGCCTCGTAAAGATCGTCCAGATAGGTGGTGATTGAATGATCGTCAGGGAGGAAGAAACGCTGCGGAAAACCGCCGTACTTCAAATAGTCTGCGAAGAGCTTTTCATCCGAAGTATAGGTTCCGTTTTCAATGCATTGCTGTTTTGCTTCGGCCAGCGAAAAGGGGAAAACCTGAATCTGGATGTATCGTCCGGAAAGATAGGTTGCCAGTTCGCCGGAAAGCAGCTTGGAATTGGAGCCGGTCAGGTAAATATCACAATCGAAATCGACACGAAGAGAATTGATTGCAATCTGCCAGCGCTCCACCTCCTGAATCTCATCCAGAAGAATATAGATTTTGCCGGTGCAGCCTTCCGCTTTTTTTGCGATGTAGTCGTAAAGCGTTTCTGCAGTACGGGTGTTGCGGAAGCGCATGGACTCAAAATTGGCCTGAATAATGTTCTGTGCGGGAATGTTGCGCTGGAGGAGCACGTCCTTGATCTGACCGAGAAGGACTGTTTTTCCACAGCGCCGGATTCCAACCAGAACTTTGATCAGATCCTGATCGATAAAAGGAATGATCTTATCCAAATAACTTTTGCGCAGAACCATCGTGCATCACCTCATATTCTTATCTTAGCATACAATTATTGTTGTGTAAACAGTATTGTGCTTTTCTATTAAACAAAAATAGCTGAAGAGCAAATTTTGTGTGCCTATAGGCGTACAAAAATTATGCTGCATGGATAATGGTAAACCTGCGGCTGCTTACATTCTTGCTGTACCGATTGAAAATATCGGGCTGTTCTTTCTTCAAACGCTGGGAGTCTACCCGTTTACTTTCGGAGGATACCCACGATACCTTATAGCCCGGTGCTGTGCCATAAGCGGCATCCTGCATTTGCAGCTTGACCTGTTGCTCGATAGCCGTTTTCTCCTGTTCCATCTGCTCGATTTGGTCGGAAAGCTCCTGCCGCTTATCCAACAGGTCGCGGATGGGATTCAGATCGGCAGTTTTGTTTCGATCATCTATAGAGTACAGCTGATTGATCTGCTGTGTATCCCCCTCGCTTCCGGTAGGTACAGGCGGAATTTCGGGCATCACGTTGTATTTCCAGAAGTGCTCTTCCTTGGCAATGAGGTTGTTCAGAACTTCTTTGTCGGTTGTGATCTTGTGAATCACCAGCTCCTTCCCGAAAATCAGAGCAGCAATGTACCAGCAGTCAAAACCGCTGACAGCCAGATAGTGATTGACCTGAGCCATGTAATGTGCAGGGATTTTTCCATCAGCCCATTTGTCTGCAGAAAACGGCGAGACTGTCTTGCACTCCAGCCCGGCCTTCTGTCCGACAATCAAACGGTCAAAGTCCGCCAGAAGCAGCGGATGTTCCTCGCTCTGGTAGATGGCATTTGCACGGCGTACCTTCAGACCGGTGGCCCCGGTGAAGCGCTGCGCGACATAATCTTCCAGATCGCGTCCCTGGCGCATAGCCTCATTATCGATGTTCTCAATAGTTTCGCTGTTTTTGTCGCAGTAAACCTGAAAAGCAGAACGATAGGGATTTACACCCAGAATGGCACCTGCATCGGTGCCGGTAATACCGCACTTGCGGTAGCGGAGCCAATCCTCTTTGGACAGGTTCAAAGTTGAAATCAATCTTTTCATGCACTTTGCATCCTTTCTTTCATAATTGATTCGCTAATGATGAAGTCGTATTCCACCAAGTCTTTCATGATCGTGGAAAAGTCGCTGGCCAATGAATGGCAAGAGCCAACCCACAGGTCATAAAGAAAATCCAGAATATTATTTTGCACCCTGAGATGGTTCCAGTAGCGCTCCTCTAGTCTGCCCTCGGATTCCAAAACAATAATGGCGGTGCTGATGGTACTTTTCATCGTGATCTCATAAGCCGTGGTAACGCTGATTTCAGAAGCACTCTTCTCAACGTTGTCAAAAAATTCCGTGAATTCCCTGAAAATGCGGTTATTTACATCATTCATGGCTTGCTCCTTTATGCTGCTGCCAGCACCATCTTGTAAGCCTTGTCGATCATGGGGTTGCCCTCTGCGATGCGCAGGAACAGGTTTTCGTTGTAGTTTTTGGTCTTGCGGAGAGGGTCTGCGTGGGTAGCAAAATCGGAGACTGCGTTGATAAAGCGCCAACCGTTTTTGCCGACCCATTCCAGATCCGGTGCGTTATAATAGCGAGCCTTCAGATCTTCCTGCAAGCGCAGGTTATTCTTCCGCTGGCAATCAGACAGGTCCTCAGAAATCGGGAAAAACTCATTGATGAACTCCTGCACCTTGTGATCGGATAAATCGATGCGAGCCAGCTCTTCGCCACGGTTGCCGAGTTCAACCATATAGTTGCTGGCCAGCTGCAGGGTTTCACGGGCATCCTGCACCCGCAGCAGAACATTTTCGGTGTGGCGTGCAGTCCAGCTGCGCTTTGCTGTATTCAGCGCAAGGTTCAGAGTATTCTGGCAGACCACACGGATCGGAGTCATGGCCACTTTCACACCAGAACTTCCGTCATGACTGTTGAAGATCACAAGATATGGTACTACCTGATCTCCAGCGATAAGATATTTCCTCGGAAGCCTTGCCAACATCCAGACCTTTCTGCCGCCCTGCAAGGAACCGGCAGTTTCGTAAGTAACACCCTCACCCAGCAGGTCATCGGTGAACTGAAATGCTTCTTCGTTCTGCACAATGCGGTAGCGGTCGGATACCACACCCAGAACAGCATCATCGGTGCTGCGGACATTTGCGCGATAGCCGGGGATCATAGCACCCGTGCCGGAATAGATATTACGGCTCTCTACCTGCCAATCCAGACCAGCCAGTTCCAAGGCTTCACGGCTTGCAGGGGCATCCATCACGATACGGCCAAGGCCGTGCCAAGGGGTCTCACGGACAGAGAACATGGTTTCAACATTTGCAGACATAGTAAAATCTCCTTTTCAGTGTACTGTGATCAATTGTTGTTTTCCATTTCTTCAGCGATGCGGACGAGGACTTCCACCAGGACGGTGCCGACCTCTTTGACGATTTCGGACCAAAAGTTCATAATGCTTTCTCCTTTCTGCGCAGCTGCGCTTTAAAATACGATGGTAATAATGATAGTGATGGTACGGAATAACAAAATGCTCACCTCCAGACATAAAAAAGCCCCTGAGTCTTTCGACTCAGAGGCTTTGGATCATGATTATTATATCTGGGTGAAATTAGGAGTTTATGAAAAAAGTAGTCAATACTCTTTCGTTCCAAGAATCATTTGAATTTGAACAAGGTGTATTCAGGCGGTGATATCACTTCAGGTCCAATGAAAGCTTCTGTTGAACCTGAAATAGAGTCATTTGCAGATAGGCTCATTCTCTCGAGTATCTTAATCAAGTTCTGTTAGATTTGACTTGTTCGAGAACAAGTCAAAATGACAAAATCAAAGCTAGAATCTTTTAGTTGCAATGTCTAGGAGATTGAAGTATTATTATATGTATATAGAAAATTATCTTCAGTTAGCTGAGTTACGTGGCAAAAAGCAAGAAAATCTTTAGTCTATCATACAAGGAGCCTGTACAAAACCATTTTCAACAGACACTAGGCATTTGTATATATATGAACGATTACTATGGGCTAGTGCAGTAGATACCTAAAAGAAAGAATACAACAATGTGGTGTAAAAACTGTAATATAGAAACAAATGATGAAATCTGTCCGATTTGCGGCAGTAAAACGGTGGAAGATATTCCTGTTGAAGTGTATTGGTGCCCGGAATGCAAAGTCCCCATCATCAATACGACTACGCAAGCGGATAAAGGTTCTTGCCCGCTTTGTGGACATAAAACTAAATATATGTCGGCTGATTTGCGTCCGGTCTTTCCAGAAGAGCGGCTTTTGCTGGAGTTGCTGCTTGAGAAGAAGCCGCACGAATATGTTCAAAAATCCGTATGGGCGGCGAACAGCAGCTACTATATTGATGGAAAGCGTGTAGCACTTCCGGCGAAACTCTTCGAAAAGGCTGATACAGACGACTTATCAAAGAAAATCGAGGAGTATAAAGGCAGCAATACCTACGAATACTTTAATATTTATGCCAAGCGATTCTGTGAAGCTAATAGAAATCGGCTCAACTACCTCGTGGATGAAGCCTCTGGGTTTGTGCGGAATGCAGCGTCAAAGTTTGATGAAGACCGACTTGTGGTATCCTTTTCGGGTGGTAAAGATTCAACAGTTACAGCCGATTTGACGATCAACGCATTGGGTACAGCGAGCATTGTTCATATTTTCGGTAACACTACACTGGAATTCCCGACTACGGGCGAATATGCAGAACGCTATCGTCACAATCATCCCCATGCGATTTTTATGGTCGCCAAAAACGAGGAACAGAACTTCATGGATGTTTGTGATGATATTGGACCACCGGCACGAATGATGCGTTGGTGCTGCTCGATGTTTAAGACGGGGCCTATTACCCGGACACTGAACAGTCTGTTCCGCAATGAGCAGATTCTGACGTTCTATGGAATCCGCAAGGCAGAGTCTGTCAGCCGCAGCAAGTACAATCGTATTGAGGATGATGCCGAATCCGTCAAAATCCAGAAGCAGACTGTGGCATCGCCAATCTTTTTCTGGAAGGATATTGACATTTGGCTGTATATTCTGAGCAAAGAAATCGACTTTAACTATGCCTATCGGCTGGGCTATGATCGTGTCGGCTGCTGGTGCTGCCCGAATAACAATCAGCGCGCACAGTTCCTATCTCGAATTTATATGCCGGAAAAATCAAAGGCATGGCGCGAATTCTTGATTGGGTTTGCAAGAAAAATCGGAAAGCCTGACGCTGAAGAGTATGTTGATTCTGGCAAATGGAAGGCTCGTCAAGGCGGCAATGGTCTGGCAACAGCTAACGATGTAAAAATCAAATTCACAAATTGCACAGCCGAGGACCATGCGAAAATCTATCGTCTTGTGCGACCGTATGATGACGAACTGATTGGGATGTTCGTTCCTTTTGGCCGTATTGCGCCGGAGTATGGACAGAAAATTCTGAACGAAACTGTAATTCTTGATGTCAGAACGAATGTTCCGATTCTTTCCATTCAGCCTTTTACCCATGATGGATACGAACACGCCGTAAAGGTTCGGACGATGAATGTTGCTGACCACGATGATCTGCAACGAATGGTTGGATACCAAATCCGAAAATTCAATGCTTGCCGCAAGTGCTTGAAGTGCGAATCGCTTTGCCGTGCGGGAGCAATCTCAATTATTGGAGACTACTACTACATCAATCCTGCCAAATGCGTTCATTGTAAGATGTGCGTTACTCCTAAATACCTCGATGGCGGGTGTATGATGAACAAATATTTGAAAACGAAATGATAAGGCGGGAATTTTGCCATGAAATTTAGAGCACATGATACCTTCTTCATCCGAAAGGGATGGCTGAGCAAGGGGATGAAAGCGGTTCATTCTAAGCCGGATGTCTTTGTTTCTAAAGACGAAAATCCAATGGATGTTTTGGGCATCGGCTCTAACATGGTAAAGTCGCTCCGCTACTGGTTGGTTGCTACAAATCTTACAGAAGAGGCTCTTCAAAATAAACGTCGCATTCAAAAGTTCACAGAGTTTGGAAATCAGGTATTCAAAAACGATCGCTTTATGGAGGAGTACGGAACGCTCTATCTCCTGCACTATATGCTAGCAAAGAATGAAGAGGATGCGACATCGTGGTATTTCTTCTTCAATGAATTCAATATGTCCGAGTTCACACGAGAAGATTTCGTTGCGGCCTTGCAGAACTATGTTTCCATGAAAGGCGAAACTGTTGCAATTCGCTCGATGTCGGATGACTTTGCTTGCATTCTTAACACATATTTGCCCCGATACAAAACAAATCCCACACGAGTAAATCCTGAGAACAACATCGACTGCCCATTAGGTGAGTTGGGACTTATCGGCATTCTGGATAAGAACAAAAAGACATACAGAAAAGCTATTCCTACACCTGAAACCATTCATCCGTGGGTGCTGATGGCAGTCATGTGCGATCAGTCAAGCGGTCGGATGGAAATTGGGTTAAATGAGCTGCTCACAGCAAAATGTAACATTGGAAAGACCTTCAATTTAGATGCCATCACGATGTTGGATGTGTTGCATCAGGTGGAAAAACTTGGACTGGTTAAAATTATTCGGACAGCAGGTTTGGATGTTATCCAGTTAAAGCAGAATTATTCTTTTGCAGAATGCGTGGACAATTACTATGAGTGCATTTCCAAGATTGATTAAGGGGAAAGTTTAATGAGTGAAATGATTTCAGTCGCAGAAGGTTTTCAGTATTCTGTGAACATTGCCTATGACCTTCATGCTGATGATAAGTTAAAAAGCTATATACCAACTCAGTCTGCACTCCAGTTGATGGAAGATATTTTGCAGAGTACTCTGCCTACCGCAACTGACCGTTCGCGCGTTTTGATTGGTGCTTACGGCAAGGGAAAATCACACATTGTGCTGACGATTCTTGCGCTCTTGATGAAACGCGACCTTGACTTGTTTGAAAAACTGCTCCCGGCTATTCAGAAGCGCGATAAATTGAACCGTCTGATTCAAAACTACTATGCAAGCGACAACAAGCTGCTGCCAGTCATTATTACCGGCAGCAATACAAGTCTGACGCAGGCATTCCTTCTGGCTCTTCAGCAAACATTGAAAGAAAATGATTTGCTAAATATTATGCCGGACACGAACTATAAAGCTGCCGTGTCGGTTATAGAACGCTGGAAAAACGATTTTCCTGATACGTATCAGCAGTTCAAGAATAAGATTGAGGATTCTATCAGTTCGTTTATTTCTCGTTTGGAAGATTATGACATTAAGGCTTACGAAGAGTTTGAACGCATTTACCCTAGCTTGACAGCGGGTAGTACGTTTAATCCCTTTGTAGGCTTTGATGTCGTGCAGCTATATGAAAGCGTTGTTCAGGCATTAAAACCTCATGGCTACACGGGTATCTATGTCATCTACGATGAGTTCAGCAAGTATCTGGAAGCAAACATTTCGGAGGCATCTGTAAGCGATACTAAGATGCTTCAGGACTTTGCAGAAAAATGCAATCGAAGCGGGAAAAATCAGATGCACTTGATGCTGATTTCCCATAAGGAAATCGCAAACTATATCGACCGTCTGCCTAAGCAGAAGGTCGATGGCTGGCGTGGCGTTTCTGAACGATTCACTCATATCCACCTGAACAATAACTTTACGCAGACCTACGAGATTATTGCAACGGTCATCCGGAAAAATCAAAAGCTCTGGAATCTTTTCTGCGCCGACCATAAAAAGAAATTCGATTCGCTGGCAAAACGCTACGAGACACATCGGATTTTTTCGGATATGCAGTCTGATAGTGTAGAACACACAATTGAGGCTTGCTATCCACTTCACCCGGTTTCTATGTTTATTCTGCCCCGGCTGTCCGAGCGCATAGCTCAGAATGAGCGTACACTGTTTACCTTTTTGTCAGCTAATGGACAGGCAACTCTTCCGTCCTTCTTGAAGCAGTATCACGATAGCGAGTTCTCGGTCGTTACGCCCGATTTGATTTACGACTATTTTGAACCGCTGTTCAAAAAGGAAATTTCAAACGGAACACTCCACGATATTTACTTCTTGACCAGCACTATCTTAAATCAGCTTGACGATGATTCTTTAGAGGAAAAACTAGTAAAGACGTTGTCCTTGATTTATATGCTGGAGCAGTTTGAAAAGCTCAAACCGACGAAGGATGAGCTGATTGGAATCTACTCTATTCAGTATTCGGTGCCGGAAATTGAAAAGGCATTAAATAATCTTATTGACGATGAGTATGTCATTTACCTCAAACGCAGTAACGATTTCCTTCAGTTGAAAGAAAGCTCTGGCGTTGATGTTGAAGCTAAAATTCGTGACACGATTGCATCCCAGCAGAGTAGTGCAGTCGTGAAAAAGATTCTGAATGCATCAAACTTTGATAGCTGCATCTATCCTTTCCGCTATAACGATGAGAAGGAAGTTACACGGTACTTTGACTTTACCTTTATTGATGAATCGGAAGTTACCGAGGATGTCAACTGGAAAACGAAGCAGCAGGGTACGGAAGCCGATGGTATTGTATATGCCATTATTCCGCATAGCAAGGATTCGATTGCACAGATTGTGGACGTAGTGAAAAAAACCAGTACCTACTGTTCAAACTGCGTCTTTGTTATCCCGCATAAATTTGTTCCCATCGATTTTACAGTTCGAGAGTATAAGGCTGTCGAGACGCTGAAAGAGCTTGCCGTTTCCGATAAAGTTCTGTTTGATGAGTATGAGGTGATTTATGAAGACCTCCGAGAAATCATCAACCACTATATCAGCGACTATACTCATCCAGAAAAGAGAGCATCTACCTATATTTACAAAGGAGAAGAAAAACAAATTGTCCGTAAGGCTGCTTTTACGGACTTGCTGTCTACCATTTGTGAGAAGATTTACTTTAATACGCCTGTTATTGTCAATGAGGCCGTTAATAAAAATCATCCGACAACCAATTCTGTAAATAGCCGTAGCAAAATTGTTTCGGGTCTTCTGCGTTCTGAACTGGAACCAAATCTTGGATTGGCTGGTGCCGGACAAGAAGTCTCGATTCTTCGCAGTACGCTGATCCGAACGGGGATACTGGATACCAAAAACGGTGTGCCTAAAGTCAACCTGCACCCGCATGATTACCTTATGGCAAATCTGCTGGGCGAGATTGAGAAATTTGTCCGAGAAGCGCGCGAGCAGAAAATGAGCTTTGCAGAGCTGTATGCTCGGTTGACTACCGATAAATGCTATATCGGGTTGCGGAGAGGACTTGTTCCTATCTATGTTGCTACTGTATTCCACGAATACAAAAAAGAAATCATTCTCTATGATAAGTTTGCACAGGTTCCGCTTAGCAATGATACGCTGCTTCAGATCGAGGCTGCGCCGCAGGACTTTACCTTGCAGTGCTTGGACTGGAACAATGAAAAAGACGAATATGTCGATGCTCTTGCAAATGTATTCAAGGACTATGTTGTTGAAGCTGAAAAAGCTGCGTCTGGTTACAATTACGTTGTAGCTGCTATGCATCGGTGGTATATGGGTCTGCCCAAGTATGCCAAGGAAGCAAAGCATGAGCCGGATGGAAAGCAGATTGATAAAACAAATCGGCAGTTTCTTCGGATGCTAAAGCAGAATATTGGCACCCATACGCTTTTGTTTGAACGGCTTCCCGTTCTCATCACAGGGAACACAGAATGCAAAGCGGAAATTGCGAAGGCAGTATCCGATATTAAATTTTTCTACGACCAGATTCTCAGTAAGTTGGAGAACACATTCTGCAATGAGATCAAAGACGTTTTTGGCGAAGGACAAGACAATGCTGTTCTGAAAAGGAAATCTTTGCCTAGTGTAGTGGCAGAATGGTCGAATCGGCTGGATCCTTCTATTAGCGAACAGCTCTTTGCGGATGGAACGGATAGAATGCTTCGTTTGTTCTTTGCAGACAAAACTCTAAATGAGCACACCTTGACTTCGAATCTCGCAAAGCTTGCTACAGATTTGAACTTGGGCGATTGGGATGCAGACACGCATACAGCAGCAATCGAAAGCATCAAACGGTACAAAAAAACCGCAGAGGAATTCCACAAAGAAACTGATGAAACAAGTTCGGAAACAGTCAGTGGATATCAGCTGACCTATGAGGATAAGTCCGGCTGCACCGTGACGAAACGTTTTGATAAAGTTGAAACCAGTAAACGCGGTAAACTGCTCTATAATGCGATTGAATCTGCAATCACAGGTGTGGGACAGGCGGTCTCCGAACAGGAGAAGCGCCAGATCCTTATGGACGTCTTGAGAGAACTATGCTGATCTCAAAGGAGAAGATGTTATGGCTTATTTCGACAATGCTGCCACGACCTATCCGAAACCGGATGAAGTTTATTCCTTCATGAGTGATTTTTACCGGCAATGCGGCGGAAATGTAGGTCGTGGAGAATATGGCATTGCAAAATCTGCGGGCGAACTTGTGTCCGATACAAGAAGCAGGTTGCAGACACTTTTGCATTGTCCCGCAAAACAGGTGATTTTTACGCCGACTGCTACGATAGCCTTGAATATTATTTTGCAGGGGCTATGCAGGATGGGCGTAAAAAATATCTATGTTAGCCCATTTGAGCATAATGCTGTTACTAGAACACTGCACCATTTTGAGAAAGCAGAAAAGATAAATGTGGTGCAGCTTTCTGTGACATCGAAATTGCAATATGACCTTGAAAAAATTCGCTACCAGTTCGATGACCTCAAACCGGATGTCGTTGTGGTCAGCCATGCTAGCAATGTTATTGGACTGATTGCACCTGCTGCCGAAATATTTGATCTGGCAAAGAAATATGACAGCTATACCGTATTAGACATGTCGCAAACCGCAGGCCTCGTGGACTGTGATGTAGGGCGTACTACATTCGATTTTGCTGTATTTGCTGGTCATAAAACGCTGTATGGCCCCACGGGCATCTCAGGATTTGTAATGAAGCCGGAGATTAAGTTGCCGCCTGTTCTTTTTGGTGGCACTGGTTATGATTCGGCTAATCAGGATATGCCGGATAGTCTGCCTGAGAAGTACGAGATGGGCACTTCTAATATTGCGGGCATTGCAGGCTTGAATGCTGCATTGCAATGGAGCCAGGAGATTGGAATTCAGAACGTCTACCGGCATGAACAAGAGAACAGACGAAAGTTACTCGAAATATTATCGCAGTACGATTTCATCACTATTGTCGGAAACGCACCTGAACAGCAGTATGTTGGCATTGTCTCTTGCCTTTTTGATGGCATCAGCAGTGATATTGCTGGCAGTCTCTTAAACGAGCATGGGGTATCCGTTCGGACAGGATTGCAATGTGCCCCTCTCGCCCATAAGTTCTTGGGTACTTATCCGGCAGGTACGATTCGGTTTAGTATCGGGTATTTCACAAGTGATGAGGATTTTAGGCTATTAGATGATGCGTTGCGCTATATTGACGACCAGCTCTGATTTTGTCGCAAATCAAAAAATCGTGCAAATCGATGAACACTATTTGCAGTACATAATCAAATAGTGCTGCTGTAGCGTGAAAAATAGGACAGATGTTGCAACTGAGGTGAGAGACATGGAAAATAATGGATTCGTGGATTATCTTAACACCTTGCATAATGAACAGGCAAACAACGAAAACGCGCTTGCTGAAGCACAGCAGAACAATCCATATTTTAAAAAAGTTAAAGTTGAACGTCCTGAAGCTCAATACATAGCCAACCGTATTGAAACCGGTGAAAACGCGTGTTTGATGATTCTCACAGGACATGCGGGTGATGGAAAAACCACGCTGTTGTTTCAAGTTTTGGAAAAAATTGCTCGGAATATTTCTGATATTAAAGTTGTACCCAGCGGAGAACTTTTAACGAACCAAAACAAAAAAGTTCGATACATAAAAGACTTTAGTGAATTAACAAAGGATGAACGGCGTTTGTCTTTTAAAAAAGCATTAGATGATGCTGAAATTGGAATTTATACGATCCTTGTTGCGAACACCGGACCCTTGATTGATACATTTAAAGACGTTTTTCCTGATCAAGATGATGCTGAAAGTACAATTATTGAGCAGATGGATTCGTCGCAAGCAAAAGAAACCGACTTGTATGGTCATCGCATTATAACGATGAATATCGCTCGCATTGATAACACGACTTTTGTCAGTGAGTTTGGACAAAAAATCGTAGACGAATCCAATTGGGAGCACTGCTCAACCTGTGACAAACGGGATTTATGCCCAATCGCATTTAATGCACAATTGGTGCGACAGAACAAATCTGCTCTTCATTTTTTGAAGTCGTTTTACATTTGGGAGCAGAATTTAGATAATCGCGCAACTATTCGTCAGATTACAGCTCATCTAGCATTTGCTCTTACAGGAGGCTTGAATTGTACACGCGTTCATCAACGCGTTAAGCCCAGCTGGAAAGCAAAATATTTATTTTCAAACCTTTTATTTGGCGGAACGCAAAGCGGGGACAGCGCAGCTCTTCAAATAAAGGGCGTTCAAATGCTATCCCAGTCCAGAATTGATGTGAAAAATACCAGTAAAGACTATGAAGTGCTTGTTTAACGAAATTATCGGGATTTATTTGAACCAGCGCTTGTTTCGTTATGCAATGACTTGGAAAAGATTTCGAATCAAAGCCTCGACGTAAAACGTGTTCTGAAACGAATGTTGATCGTTTTCCCCTTAGGTGATGATCTAAGATACGAAATATATAAAGATGTTTTTTCAACGTATTATCCGGACTTCCTTGAGTGCGCAGAAGGTAAATCTCCGAATCGTCCGAATCGTAAGATGAAAAAAATGATTTTACGCGCATTGCGTATCATGTTCACTGGAGAAGATATCAATCTGAATGAATCGATTTTAATTACACTGCGCCGTAGCGGAGAACAAATTCAAAATGTCCAGATGCTCATTGGACGTATTGCGGAGACCGATATCCATATTGAATTGCAAAAAATTCCTAGTGTAAGCGATGAAAATCAAAAATATAAGCTCGTGCTGCGATGTGCTGAAAATGAAGCAATTACGATCAATATGCCTCTTTTGGATTATTTTTCTAAAATATCAAGCGGTTTAATTGTGGCAGATATTGACCCAATGCTTTCGCATGGTATTGAAAGCTTGAAAGCTAAGTTGATTGCATACTGTAAACCAATAACAACTGATCCCAATGAGGTTTCTCTTTTAGTCAGAGAAGAAGATTCCTGGAAAATTGTGCGTATGTGTTTTGAAGATACTTCGATTGAATCGAATTGAGCCACTATTTTTGTGAGGTGGATTATGGACACTGTTTTTCCTGTGATGTCTACAAAAGAAAAAGACTCTTTGTCTATACGCTTGTTTGGAAATCGCCTTCAGGGAGATCAAACCCTCGGCGAATATCTCCTTGAATTCCTTCTGGTCTTTTCATCTGCTAAGAAGGATGATGAGAGTGGAAAATTTGAATTTCACACTATGGATCAGATAAACCAGGCTCAAACAGCAGGGGCGCTTTCATATTACACTGTCCCGCGAAATGGGTTAAAAAGATTTATTTTTTACGACAGAAGCAAACAAGAAAGCCGTTCTGCAATTGATACATTAGCATACAAAAATATGCTATCGATGCTGCAGAAAAAGAGTGAAGACCCAGACTGGCCATATATTTTGCAAGATCTCCTATATGGGTACGCTTTGATTATCCGAAAGCGTGGCTGGTATGCACAATCGCTCATGCCGATCGCACCCGAACTTCTATTTCCTGAAACGCTTGGCATCAAAGCGCGAAAAAATAAACCACTTGATACGCCTAACATTGAAGTGGAGACCATGTTTGAATATGGACAACATGATTTTTTGGCGCGTGGTGGAGAAATGTATTATCTGCAGCTGTTAGAAGGCATCTATAAAAATCAGGATGATCCAAAAATTCTACAGTATAAAAAAGATATCGAACGCGGAATTTCCTATATGTTAAAAGAGAAAAGCGCTGGATTCTCTACGATTGCAACACATCTTCAAAATTGGTGGTTAGAGGACCAAAATCTTAATGATGAGTCCATATATGCGGCTAAACTAACCCGAAAAATGTCTTTGGGCTACTTGCAGCCAGGATTTGATCGTAGGGCAAAACAGAGCTTGCAGGAACTAGCATATTTTTTGAGCAATGAGATCCATCCAATCACACGAATCGATTTGATGTCAAAAGGCATAGTTTTAGCTCTTTTACGCAGTATGCATCTTCAAGCATTTTACTGTGTGCATCCGGATGCACAGCAGCCACCAGCATGGATAATAGATATGCATACAGGATCTGCAACATCCAATATAGCAAAATTGGCGGCAGCTAGTTATAGAACAGCGTATGCGGAGTTTGGAAATGCGTTAAATATAATATATGCTAACAGCAATGCTGAAAAGGAAGCTTTTGATGTTGTATCGAAAGAACTTTCAGATTCTGCCGATATTTTCAAAAAAATGGGAAAAGAACTTCAAATCGTTATTCCTAGAAAGGGTGCGTATGAAAGATTCTCGCTGTCGGAGGATATCGTTCGCTACCTGGTGCTTTCATTGGTGCACCCGGGGAAAAAGATGACGTTTGATTCGTTCCTGCAGGTCCTATACGATCACTATGGCATCGTGATCGGTGCAGCTCAGTATGCACAATTGAAAGAAAACGTTGAGCCTGGCATGGGCGGCTATTTTGATGAAAATCAGATACAATTTCAGATGTTCTTGAAGAATTGCGGACTCTTGAGAGACCTTTCGGATGCGACATCGATTGTTGAAAATCCGTATGCGGAGGTGAAGTTCGAGTGAAAAGTTTGGCTGTTTTTTTAGTAAATAATATTAAACGCGAAATTCAGCAAGCAGCGAATGATTCCAAGAATATTATTTGCATCAAAGGTATCAATAGTGCAGAAGTCTATTGTGATATTTGCACACAGCTAAATCTTTATGCTTCCAATAACGATATCAGTTTTGTAGCAAAGCTTTCTAACGGAAAATATCAGGATTTTCTTGCAAACGATGCTGATTGTGCTGCGACGAAACTGATGTTCAATCACCAGTGGGTAGATACAGAAGACAAAATGACTTCTTATCGTAACAAACCGGCTGTAGCTGGTGAAAAGTTATTGATCCTCATGATGGGAACCGAATCTGTTCCGGATCGTGGTGGTCTTTCGGACTTCTTCACCCTTAGTCCGCAGCAGATTGAGCAGCAAATAAAAAATGACTATCATCGGCTGATTCCGGATGATTTTCACCAGAGATTAGATTCCGTTGCTGTCTTCGACTACGCTTTTGATAAATTCTACGGAACACTTTTTGATAGTGTAGAAAAAGACATTTTAAAATTGTGTGAGCAAATCGATATCTGGCGGAAAAAGTCTATGTCAGCAAATGAGGTTTGGCGAGATATGTTTAGTTCACTGCCTGATGTTTGGAAAGTCGCTCCAATTTTAGACAGTGTTTGCTCCATGACATCTGTTGCAAATGCAAAAGATGATAAGATTCGCATCTTGGCAGAGGACTGTGCATTCATTTCAAGACGTAGTTATTCTAAAATATCAAAATCTGAGCGAAAGAAAATCATAGACCAATTTGAACAGTATGTTCAGGGATCCGGAACGTATAGCGAAGATTTTCCGAGTGATCAAGGGTTTTCTTCGTTTGAGGAATTTAAAACAGGCGTTATTGATTTTGTCAGTAATATCGATACAGAACAGAACTATAAAAAACTTTTAAAAACAGATTATTCCATTGTCGGCAAGATTCTCCAAACAAGACTTCCTAAAAAACCTAAACGCTCGACAGCAATAAAGCTCACGGGAAATCCGTTGGTTGCTTTTCTGACAGCATATCTAAAAACTGTTTCTGATCCTACGTTCGGAAATCTCCAGTATGACAATGTCACTTTTGAAATTAAAAATATTGCGGTTGGTGTAAAAGGAGCAGATGACAAAGAGACCTCGAGAAAAGAGCAATGGGTTCGGATTTGTCGTTTCGCAGGAGGAGTTTTCGACTTTATTCAACAAGAAGACTGGAAAACTTCTGACGATACAGCAATTGAATTCTGTTGTACTGATAAAGACATATTTGAACCTCAGAATGTGGAAATAGCTGTTTCTGAAGGTCGCCTCAAATGGCTTAATACCAATAATACAAAAATTTCGTTTAGTGTGAAAATCTCTAATGGCAACGCTTTGTTATTTGAAACAGAGTATGAGTGGAATATCCGCCCGGATGAAGATTGGCTAGCTGCGTTTGACACATTGGAAATTATGTTCCAAGAGGATGACTATAATGCTTGCCTGCCATTTATAACGTGGAAAAATATTAACGAGATCTTCCGCGCAAAGAGCACCGAGGAATTTGTCCAGATTTTAAGCCAGGAAATTCATAAAGACGATTTTGAAGTTAGAAATCTACTTCGAACCGTTGGAAAAGTTGATCCTAAGCAGTATACAAACGAGGTGTATGCTTTCAATGCGTTAGGGGCAGCCTTCTTTACATTTGGCCAAGAAATCTTGCAAAATGGATTCTATTTTGCGATTTTAAGGAGTGTTGTCAACTTGATTGACAAATATAAGAATGCCGCCTCAGTTCTGACTTGGAATCAGAATGTCTTGAGCAATCCGGAATTGTTACGGTGCTTTGTTAATGCTTTTGTGATCGTAAAAAACAATACTCCCATTCAGTCAGAACTCTCCATAGAGCAGTGTGTGGTTTTACCCTATCATCCGGCCATGTTAGAGAAAATTGCAGACCAGATGGTTTTTATTCGTACTGGAATGAGGGAATGGTACGAAAAAAATATGGAATCTACCATTGAAAAAATGGACAACGCATTGGATAGATTACTGAATCTGAGTTATATTCACTCAAGCATCGACGCAATTTACGATGATCGTGACCTGCAGGGAGTTGAAAAGACTTTTGGATATTTTACTTTATATGGGAGATATCTAAAGGAAAATCACTTTGTACGAATGGGAACTGTTCTTGAAAAAGAAGCAATCTACGATGACGATTTTAATGTTCGTTCCTTTAATCAGGCAAACGCTGAAGCGAAAATGATCATTAATGTGATTCGTCATTATCGGAAAACCTATGGAAAAAACACAGACTGTCTGACCCTTGCCTTTATCAATCCGTCAGACTTACAGGTCGTTGTATCTGCAATCACCGGCTATGTTGCTTCCGTAAAGAAACTTGATATCCCAATTTATATTGTTGCAACCATTATTCTTCCGGAAAAGAACAAAGGCGGAAGAAATTATCTTTCCTATTGGTTGGATAATTTAGTAGATGCAGATGCTGGCGTCCATATTGAAAGCTATCTGGAATACTGGGACGAGTATAAAGATATCCATAATAAAATACGAAACAATACAGATATCGCATTTTTTATGGATGTTCTGCAGGAACCCGGACAAACGTTCCTTGGATATCAAACAGCGGACTGGCCGACTACAATGAAGCCGTTAGAATGCAGATATCCAATGGTTTTCAAGCCGAATATTGATTATGTTTCAAATGTCAGCAGATCTGTTGACATTAGCCAGCCTCAATTTCCTGCAGCGACAGCGCATACACAGGCATTGTTGTATGCAGCACATCCGGATATTACGAAAATCAATAAAATTTACCGTCGGGACAAGATGAATGATGCTCTTCGAGCAGAAATTCGCTCGGCTCATAATCAGGCGATATGGGTAGTTTGCGTGGATGAAGCCATCGATAAGGAATGCATTCGTGGCATCTGCAAAGGCGAAGAATACCCTGAGGAGTATCCGGTTATTGGATTTTCAACAGGAGATGGCTCTTACGGACAGCTTAACCTGACAATTACAACACGGCAAACTGTTAAGACGGACATTCAGCAGCGGTGCAAAAGAAGGTTGAAGTCGATTTTCTATACGTGGGATGACGCCTCGTTGAATACGGCAAGTCAGACCTGTATTGATCGAGCACCTCGTCTGGATGGTGTTAGCGTTTTGCTCGCTCTAAATCCCAATGCGTATGAGATCAACAATTTTCTGGCATACTTGATGCTGGATAAAATCTATGAGGATACCGGGAAAAACTACTGCCTGATCCATCTTGATTCTTACCGGCATTGGTTCGATGCGAAAAATCCGGATGAGGAGCAGAAGATTCCTGACTTCCTCGTTGTTGCTGTTGATTCTGACGCGGCGGGGAAAACTGTGCTGCACGCAACCGTTGCTGAATGCAAAATTGCGAAATGTATTCATAAAGACGAGCACATTCAAAAAGCTAAATCTCAGGTTGAAAATGGAATCAGTGTTTTAAAGGCGCATTTCTCTCCGGATTCAAAATCTATAGAGCGTCGTTATTGGTATGCACAGCTTTATCGCGCATTAGCATTTACGAAGACGGATTCCAGAACGAGCAAATTGTTAGACGCTATTATCGATGGAGAATTCGATATTGATTGGTCTGGAGAAATTTATGGATTCTGGTTTGATTCTGATGATGAACAGGATACGCTGTATACTGACTACAGTGGCGCACAGGATATTATCGTACATAACATTTGTCAAAAAACAATTCAGCGCGTGTTGCTGAAAAAGACTCCCTCGGAGGAAGTGGAGTTTATCCGAGAAATTGGTGCGTTAGAGCAGGAGGATGAACCTGCAAATGAAGAATTCGATGCATTAGATGATGACTTTTCTGAAACGGTCCATGAAGACGACGCTATAACTATGCCGGATACTCAGGAAGATAAGGATACTCCAACAAATCTTCCGGAAATATTGGAAGAAGACAAAAAATCTGTTGCAGTGCTGGTGTCCCCAAAGGCAGAAGAAACGATTCAGCCGGAGATCCCGGTTGAACCGGCTGCAGAAATTGCTTTGACTTCTGAAACAGCTGATTTGGATAAAACATCCCCCGTTGAAGAAACGCCTTTAGAAGACGTCCGCTTGCTTATCGGTAAGGAGAAACGAGGCACAGATGTTTTTTGGGAATTTGGACACCCGAAGCTAAGCAACCGGCATCTTTTGATCACAGGAACTTCTGGTCAAGGAAAAACATACTGCATTCAGACACTTCTGTTGGAACTTGCTAGACAGGGCATCTCAAGCGTGATTTTTGACTATACAGATGGTTTTTTGCCCAACAAATTAGAGCCTGAATTTCAGGAAGCGCTCGGCGAAAAAATTGAACAGAAAGTTGCGGTTGTAAATCGAATTCCGGTGAACCCATTCGTCCTTCAGAGTGTTGAAATTCCCTCCATAGGTAGTATTCCTGAAAATGCCTCTGCCGTGGCAGGAAGAATTTCAGATATACTGACACATGTTTATGGATTTGGCGACCAACAGAGAGCCGCTATTTACAAAGCATGTAAAGAAGGCATTGACCGTTATGGTGCGCAGATGAGTTTTGCTCGGTTGCAAGAGCTGCTCGAAGAAAGTAAGATAAAAGAGGCAAAAACTGTCTCTTCTAAGATGACGCAGTTCTTTGATAATGACCTGTTTGACACATCTAACTCGTTTGACTGGAAGGATATTCTCAATAACGACGGAAAAGTCACAGTAATCCAATTGACGAATCTTGATCGAACCTTACAGACGATCATTACTGAAATCACGCTTTGGGATGCCTGGTATAGTCTGACAAAGTTCGGAAACAAGGATACTCCGTTTGTTGTTGTTTTGGATGAAGCGCAAAATTTGTCGTTTAAGAGTGGGTCCCCGGCTGAAAAAATCCTGCGTGAAGGACGAAAGTACGGATGGTCTGCTTGGTTTGCAACGCAGTTTTTAAAGGGTGCACTTGATTCTGGCGAGATTTCAAACTTGCAACAAGCTGCCGAGCGCCTTTACTTCAAACCGTCCGGAGAAGAAATGAATTATATCGCTGGACAAATTGCAAGCGAACGAACCGAAATACAGGATTGGTATAACAGACTTAAAAATATGCAAAAGGGTCAATGTATAGTTCAGGGAGACAGAATCAAACCAAATGGAGAATTTGGTTCGATTCAGCCCGCTCTCGTTAATGTGACCAGTTTTGGAGAACGAAAATGAGTGAGAATGTTAATTTTCATATGACGTTTCCTCCGACGCCTGCATACATAGGTCGTCTTCTGAAAATAGCAGATGGTCGTGTTCGCACTGTGGCAGAAATCGCGGAAGAAACAGGCATTCCAGAAGGCGCATCTTCTGGAAAAGTCCGTCCACATATTCAGTATGCAAGTTACATGGGGTTGCTTAATTCTTCGGATTTTACGCGAACTCCTCTTGGTAAAATCGTATATCTAGAAGACTGTATGCTGACAGAGAAATTGACTCAGATGTTATGTCATGTCAACATGATCTCGCCAACGGGTGCTCCTATGTGGAGATATTTGTTCCATGAATTATTTCCAGAGAATCAAGGCCATATTAGCAACGGATTGATTTCAGATTCGATGAAGATCAAATTTGGTGCAACTGCAAAGTTCGCACCGTTGATTACAATGTATACTAAGCAATTCACGGAGTTGAACCTGATTTCTTTGGAAGGCGACTATATCATACAAAATCCATCCGCTTTCGATAAAGATCTTCTCTATGTTTATGGATATGCCCTTTTTAATGAGTGGGAAGCTATTTATCCGGAAAAAACTGAAATCACCGCGGTTGATTTGGAAAAGCTATGTTTTAGGCATACATTTGGATGGACTCAAGCGGAAGAATATGAAGTACTGGAAAAATTGTGCCTAGCATCCGTGATTGGTTTGAATCGCCAATTGGTGCCTTTTACAGTTCGAAAATTAACCTCAAAAAGTGAAATGCTGCCCAAACTCTATACTTTACTTTTTTAAGAAAGATGTGGTGAGAAATCGTGCGGTTTGATGAGATCCTTTCTTTCCGAAGTGACCTATACTTTGAGGGTGCAGTCCAAGCAGATTGGTTCTATAATCCTCCACAATCTAAAAAAGTCTCGGAGAGTTTTGTCTTTCACGGTCCTCAAAATCATGCGGTCACAACAGAAGAAGTTGGATATCGCAATTTGATTGATACGGCGAGCTTTGCCCAAAAGATAGTAGAAAAGCTAGATGACTCTGGCGAGCATGATAATCCGTTTACGCTTGCAATTGCTGGATATGGTACCGGTAAATCACATTTAGCAGTAACGCTATCGGAATTTTTGTCAGGACCATCCTTTCACCCGGATGTTTACCACAGTATTCTGGCTAATATCAAAAAAGCAGATCCTGGGATAGGAAGAGAAATCCAAAACTCTTTCACAAGCAAGAATCTAGTTCTTACATTAAACGGCGTTAATGATTTTGATCTTCACTATGAACTTCTTCGTACAGCACAAAAAGCACTGAAACTGTACGGAGAATCAGAAGAAATTATTCAACAACTCGATCGAGCTCACGAAACCGCACGTATCTTTTTGGGTAATAGCTTTGCAAATATGCAAACCGCCTATGAAGCATGTGCACATAAGCGTGGCGTAGTATTACAAGGGGCAGACCTGCAAAAATATCTCAACGATACGATTTCTGATGATGATACTTATGAAATCGTAAATGAGGTATACCACTCTATCAATGGCCACTACATCCGCTGGGATGAGGGCGTTTCTGCAAAACAGATTCTACAGATCCTGTTAAATGAGTGTTGTGGCAATTATGGAAGCTTTGATAAAATAATCATTCTTTTTGACGAATTTGGGCGATTTTTGGAATACGCATCTGCGAATCCAGGAAGAGCTGGCGACTCCGCACTTCAGCAAATCTTTGAGGCAGTTCAAAACGCAGAAGGGGATATCCAATTTATCGGCTTTATTCAGGCGGATATTAAAGCCTATCTTCAGCGGGTTGATAAATCAAGTAACATTAGTAGATATATCGACCGTTTTGATGCTAGCGACAAGGTCTATCTATCTTCTAATCTGGAAACGATTTTTGCAAATTTGATCGAAGTGAAAAATTCTGCAATGTTCCAATCTTGCATTGCAAATTATTTTTCTACGCATCAAACAGAAATACAGGATATCTACCAGTGTCTGCAGAGATGGCTTCCGATGAAGGGTGTCTGGAAGCTCCTTCCCTCCTTTGAGAAAAACATTATTCTAGAACTTTATCCGCTGCATCCAATCTCAACGTATCTATTAACATCGCTGACCGACTGGCTGCAAAATCGATCTTCGCTGACATTGCTCAATGAAAAATTCCATTCAATGTCAGCACAAGAAATTGAGAGTGGAAAAACAATTCCTTGGATTCGTCCAATAGATCTTATCTCTGGAAACTTTTTTGTTGAATTGCTCAATGCGGAAGAACAAGGCCGACAGCGAAGCCAGATCTGTATTTTGTACAATGCAATCCTGACAAGATACAATAGCAAACTCTCAAAGAATGAGCGGAATGTTTTGCTGGCAAACGTTATCCTTCGAATTTGCCATTTTGCGACGGAAAGCTGCGATGATGCGCTTAAAGCAATCGCTTTTTGCACAGCACTTTCAAGAACGGAAATCGTTGAGGCGATTTCGACGCTTGAAAACGAATACGCTGTTTTGGAATATGATGCACGCGCGAACTGTTTTGACTTCATAGCAGACGCAGTTGGAGCAAATGAATTCCGCCGTTTTGTCCAACAAAAAATAAGGAAAATTCCCTTTTCTCCTGCCATTCTTGAACGAAACGAAGCCGTTCGTTCGTTTGCAAAGATCGATGAGCCGTTCGTAACGCCTTTTGGTGAAATGCATGGTATCCAAACGAGCGAGTGGGCTTTTCAACAACAACTTCTTTCGGCGGAGCAGCTAAACAGTACTGCGTTTGAGCTCTATGTAGATCGTTGGCGAAAATCGACAGCACCAGAGCAACCCAAAGGTCTACTAGTATGGGTGTATTTCAACAAAGATACTGAAAGCAAAAAAATCGAGGCCATTCCTCAATTGGTAAAAAAATACTGTAGCAATCGTCCTATTGTAGTTTTAGCGTTAAACGACGCAGATGGCGCGCTACAAAATGCAGTTGTTTCGTACCTGGCATACATACAAATGGATGATGCTAGCAGACAACGCTATGTTCGGTTCTACGAAGATGGGTTAAAAAAGGCTTCTGACATCCTTGAAAATCAATTCGATTTATTAAAACGGGAGCGTCAGGTGTTTACCCCCGTTGGACTAGAGAGAACAAGTCTTAGAATGGCAAAATATCTAAGTGATATTTTTGAAACGACTTATCCACTTGTTGTCCCGTTCGACTTCGAAAACTTCGGAAAAAAATCAGTAACAAAGGGTCGAAAGCTGTTTTCTTCGATTGCTCGTATGATTGCTGCAAACGAGTCGGAACAGTTCTTTAAGGTTCAGAGTGGTGAACTGAAAAGTCGATTTGATTCGCTGCTAAGATATGGTGAGTACGCTTGGAAAACTGTAAGCCAGGATTACACTTTAGTATATCCTCAGAATCAGTCTGTTGCGCGTGTCTATCAGATATTAGAAAATCAGTTGCATGAGCAACGATATCTTGATTTTGGAGAGACGCTTGAGGTTCTGTACAAGCCGCCATATGGCCTCAATCAATATAGTGCGGTTCTGCTGCTGTTGATTTTGGCCATTAACGAAGGGTATCATACAAAGCTTTCCGTTTCGGCGCAAAAGTATACTGTTTCCTCATGGAGCATGCAGGTGTTTGGGGAAACAAAAGTTGAATTAAAAACTTTTGCGCTTACAAAGCTGTCGGTGATCGACATTGCAGAGACTACCCAAAAGTATGTATCGCTGTTTAAACGTGTAGAAGATGTTTCGGACCTCGAAATTTTGCTATCATTAAAGTGTGAGCTAGATGACCTACAGCAGAGCGAGGAACTTCCTAAAGAATTGGAAATGCAGTATAAGCTAGCGGCTATCAAGCTTACCGCAGCTACCATGGCGGAATCTGCATACGACAAAAAATTAGGCGAGTTGCAAACAATATATAATACTGCGTTAGAAAACAAGAATTTGGGCTCTTTTATAACTGCTTACCAAAATGCATCTCTTATGACTTCTGTTATAAGTATGAATGGTTTTACGTTTGCGTTTTCTAATTTGCAGATTCAACCATTTAAGGAAATTCAAACTAAGTCTAAGAATTATTTAGATACAAATCTGTCTGAATGGCTTCCTACGCAACGCTGTCAAGCTGTCGCTGAAATGGACCGGTACGAGCACCGAATGAAAAAACTCATTCGTTCTTTGGAAGAAATGGGATATGTTTCAGAAGCTCGAACGGCACGAGGCATTTTAGAAAAGGAACTTGAAAGCAGCGCAAAGATTCAACGACGAACGAAACTAGTTAGCGAAACAACAACATTTCTGGAACACACGGATAATATTCGCACGACCAGTTCTTTGCAAACTTTGGATGAATTTCAGTCATTAGGGAAAAAGCTTATTGCAGAGTATGCGCAGTACCCAGCAGAAGAGTTTACGCTCCAACAGAAAAAATTGTTTAAGACTCTAGCTGGAAAAGTTTCTGACATTTCCAATATCATGGCATCTCGAAAGAAGGAAATGGATGAGATCTGGAATGATCTGTACGATTTGGAGTCGTTGTCGGATCTAAAAACAATCGGAAACAGAATAGGGGCTCTTTTGAATGCAGGGGTTCCCGCTAATGATCGTGATGACTTTGAGAGTTTGAGAAACTTCATTGATGGTTTTTGTACGGATGCGGATTTATTCTATCGGATGGATGACGATCGACACTTGTTACAGGAAACATATGACCAATACTGTAAAAAATATGAGACCTCTGATGCTGATGTGGACGTGAGGCCATTGTTAGATAAGATTTATTCAACGAGAGTCAATCAGTTGAATAATCTTGATAAACAATGGAAGAAAAAGTATCTGGAGCAAAATTTTCCAAGGTTGACTGTGGAACAGTTGAAAAACTGGAAAGAAGAAGTTGTACGGATGCCGGGATATCTGACTTCTGAAACCATTGCACAGATTGAATCAACGGCAGCCACAGTTAATGCACTATTGATTAGGAAGAAAGTTGATTATATTGTTTCGCTGATCAATGATCTTAATGCTGAAGAGCGAAAAGAGTTGCTAAAAAGTCTTTCTCAAAACTAAAATGGCGTTGCTACTATAAGGTGCAAAGCAAGCCGAAAAACAAATGTAGAACAGAGGCACTGAGTTGAACTTAGTGCCTCTGTTTTGTATATGTCTTATTTTACAAAACAATTATCTTTTATGTCTTGCTTTAAATAGAAAAAGACGATACAATAATGGAAAAGGAATCGTGTGCTAGTCAAATAAGGTGGTGAAAGCAATGGGGGAAGCAACAGTATATTGTGTCATGCACATGGAAAAGTGCGTGGCACAGGTGAGCACGGCTGGTGAATGCAAAGTTTTCCTTGAAGATTTCATGCCCTATGGTTTGGTGCTGAAAGAATCGAATGACTTTGATACTCGAATCAATAATGTAACCAATTTTTATTATTGGTGCGCATCCCGTATGCTAACGCTGGATCGTACCTACGCGAAAGAGATTCTGAATAGTATCGGCGCATCTCAAAGCGTTACGGATCGGGAGCGTGCACAGATTGCGCTTTCGTACCATTGCCTATCGTTGTTGGATGTGTTCTGGGTAAAAGGAGAAAAAGAGAATATCAGATTTGAGGATATCAATCTCTACACACACTCTTTAGGCAATACTCTTGTGGATGTTGCACTGCGTGGGCATCAGATGACTGTGGCAAATGCACATCTCTTGGCAAATGATTTGTCCACTGGTGGATGTTATCCTAAAGCGTGGGTGCGCAGAGAGGATGGCTTCTATCTTTATAAAGATGGCGGACAGGATGCAGTCGAGCGTGAAGTGCTGGCAAGTAAAATCTGCCGATGCTTTGACTGCCATCAGATTCTGTATGAGCAGGGAAGGTTTGAGAACGAGCCGGTTTCCATCAGCAAAATCATGACCTCGCAGCGATATAGCCTTGTGACGTATGCAGCCTATGATGTCTACTGCACAAACCATGATTGGAACACGCTGGATAAAATTCTGGAACTGGATGCCCACGGATACTATATGATGAACATTCTGGATTATCTGGTGGGCAATACCGACCGCCATTGGGAAAACTGGGGGCTGTTGGTGGACAATGAGACGAATCAACCTATCCGGCTGCATGATTTGATGGACTTCAACCGAGCGTTCCAGCAGTATGACACGCTGGATGGAGCAACCTGTTTGACCGTTGGAAAGCGACATTTAAGCCAGAGAGAAGCGGCGATGGAGGCAGTCGATAAAATTGGGTTGAATCAAATTTGCGAGATAGATATGAAAGCGCTTTGTGGACATGAACGACTGGAGAAAGTGGCTGGAATCCGCTTAAATTGCTTGAATAATTAAAGGAAACTGTTATATGAATCTATTGAAACGAGGAACTTCTATGATTCGGATTGAGCATTTTGAACAGTTCACAGTGTATAAAAGCGATGTTTCAAGTTCTTTTTTGTATGCTGACTTTAATAATCCTACAATGTTCATGAATGGCTTGGCGGAGTATTTGCTAAGCGAAAATAGCCTACTTAACTATGCTAATACATTAACGCCGATTGAGTTTGAGCCGACTCCGGCAATGTATAAGAAATTGTATACGACCTTGGGTTCTTTCTTAAATAGTGATCTTGAACTGCTTGCTGTTGATGATGAATCTGATGAGATTTATACTGCATTGGGTGAGGAATATCACTTTGTAGATGTTAATGGGAAGGTGCATATACAAAAAGATAAAATTGGAAAAATAGGTGAATATGCAATGCATTTGCTTTTGACGAGCTATTATAAAATCCATTGTATTATTCCGAAGTTTCGATGTACTACAGATCGAAATATGAGTGTTTTTGGAATAGATTCTCTGTTCTTTGATCCTCAACAGAAGACTATTTATTTTGGAGAATCTAAAGTTTGCAAGAACATTGAAAATGCTATCAGGTTAGTAAATCGATCTTTTGAAGATTATGAAAGGCAAATCGCAGAAGAATATAAACTTGTTTTGGCAAATGAAGAAGTATTTAATCTTTCTCAAGAGTTCAAGGATGCGTTTGGTCAATACACTGAAATTTGCATTTCTTTTCAGGATTTTATAAAAGCAGCATCTGTTAACAAAATATGCGTCCCAGCTTTTCTGGCTCATGGCAACAGTGACAGTATAGATGCACCAGAACAATTTCTTCAGAACATGAATGAAAAACTTCGACGTAGTCAGTTCTTTGGGATAGAAACAGATTATATCTTTATATCACTGCCGATAATTGATAAGGCAGAAATGATGAACGTACTGATGAGAAAAATAGTAAAAAAGAGCGGTGAATATCAAAATGGAAACCATGCGGTTTGAAGATGCGCAGTTGTATAGAGAAAGATATATTAGAGAGCTGAATGAACAAAGCGATAAAGCATGTTTTGCAGAGGCTAATGCAGACTCGTTATATTCACTAGGACTCACAATGTACTCTCGGAATTTTTCATGGGAGTCAGTAGTTTACAATGCGTTTGCATCATCTCTGTTAGATGATAATATAGCATTACATCCAGAACAAAGAAAAGTTTTACAACTTATAAAAAATAATCGTGGCTTGATTTTTAGTGCCCCAACAAGTTTTGGGAAAACGTTTGTTGTATTTGAGTATATTTGCAGAGCGAAACCTCAAAATGTGGTAATGGTTGTTCCGACATTAGCACTCGTCGATGAATATAGACAAAAAATTATTAAGCAATATCGTGAAAAATTCAAAGAATATAATATATATTTGTCAATAGATCCGGAAAAGCAGTATGATTTTGGTCAATATAATATTTTTATTGTAACACATGACAGAGTTATAGATGAAGAGGTGGTTTCACTATTTTCTTCTATAGATTTTCTTGTTATTGATGAAGTGTATAAGCTGCAAAAGAATTTTTCTGACGAGCGGGTTCTTATACTGAATATTGCGTATTACAATATGGTTCGTTTAAGCAAAAAATATGTTCTGTTAGCGCCGTTCATCAGTGGTGTGGATCATCGTGAAAAATTAGAAGATGTTCCAGCCTTTTACTCAACAAACTATTCGCCTGTGGTAAACGATGTTAAAACGTATGATATTCTTAGTGAAGATGAACGGGTTATATATACGGATAAGATACTGCGCAGTATTCCAGAAAGAGATAATACGCTTATATATTTTCCAACGGTTGTGGGAATAGAAGCATTTGTTGAGCAAACAGCTGTGTCTTATGATACAGCAAGGATAAGAGCTGATCCGCTATTAAATGAATTTATTTTGTGGGGGAAACGAGAAATTCACCCACAGTGGTCGGTGGTTAAAGCTTTAGAAAAAGGCTTTTTGATACATCATGGACAGCTGCCCTTGGGCATTAGGATGCTCGAATTGGCGTTGTTTAATGATGAACAATCTGGTTTTACTCGTTTGATATGCACATCAACGCTCTTAGAAGGCGTTAATACTACAGCTAAAAACATAATTATAACGAAGCCATATCGAGATTATAGAAAACCATTTGATGCATTTGACTTTTATAATCTGGTTGGGCGAACAGGAAGGCTTTATCAACATTATCTGGGAGTGGCTCATTATATCAAAGGTCCAAAGGATCCTTTTTATCAAAAAAATCAGGCATTGAAGTCTATTGAGTTTGAATTAACAGATACCAGTATTGATATGGATATTAACTTTGGCGATTATTCTTCTCATCCGGAATTTGTGAAGATATTAAATCGTCTGGGAATATCGTATGATGAGTATAGGGCGAAGGTTGCAAAAAAACATAGATTTTCGACTGTAACTTTTTTACTTGACCAGTACGATAGGATGAAGAGAAGACTTCTTCGAGTTCTCTATGTTCAAAAAGTAGATCCAAATCAAAGTAAACTGGAGCTCATTCGCACACTTTACGAAATTATAGCTGGTCGCCAATATGATTTTATGATAGATACATTTATCATAAATAGGTTGACCTATAAATATCGCCAATCGGTTAAAGATGTTGTGGATGCCACGCTATCTGCATATCCAAAAGCAAAAATTTCAAGAGTAATCAATAAGACTATAAGATTTAAATCGAGTTATGTCGAATTTGAGTTCTATAGTAAAGTAGATTTGATTCGATATTTTATGCAATGTGATAAGGTGCCGGTAGGATTGATAAACACTTTGTCTGATAGATTAATGAAAAATATTGAAATGCTCTACTATTTAAATTCTCCCAGCAAAAAAATGCTTAAAGATATGGGAATTTATGAAGGTGATATAGACTATATTGTTTCAATTATTGGCAATAATTTTTCTAGCATTACGGATTTACAAGAGTTGCTGCGCACAAATAGCAGTAGACTGGACAAGCATATTAGCGTTGTATCAAGGTACATTGTTTCGCGTTTGGTAAGTTGATACTTGTAAAGATGATGTAATGGGATTGGCAGAACGATATTAAATTTTGTGTGACATATATGCGTCTAAAAACTGCCGTTTGTAGCAGATCTGTAGCAAATCGAGTCCATTTAACGAATCATCGTTCTAAAAATCGAAAAGTCATCATGCATCACACGCAGGGGGTCTGGGGTTCGAGTCCCTAATTCTCCACCAAACAGTTCGTACTCGAACCCGAGAGGGTTCGGGTGCGTTTTTTGTTTATCGGAGGATTTGCCTGCGCAACAGAGCGGCAAACAGGCAAAGGCAGGGCATCGCGCACGACACATATTATAAACAAAGCAGGGGCTGCTGCACAGGGAAGAAACCTTGTGCAGCAGCCCCTTATATTATATGTAGGAAGGATCAGTCTTTCTTCTCTGCGGTGCGGGCAAAGAAGTTGGCAAGGACAGCGCCGGAAATGTTATGCCACACCGAGAACACAGCGCCGGGGATGGTTGCCAGCGGATACTGTGCAAAGTGGACAGCGGCCAGAGAGGTGGCAAGACCGGAGTTCTGCATACCCACCTCGATGGAGATTGCGCGGCATTTGGTGGAATCCAGCTTCAGCAGCTTGCCCACGCCAAAACCGGTGAGGTAGCCCAGCAGGTTGTGCAGGATGACCACGGCAAGGATCAGCAGGCCGCTGGTCATGATCTTAGCGGAGTTGGCAGACACAACGGCGCAGATGATCAGCACGATGGCGGTAGTGGAGATCAGCGGCAGCACCCGGACGGCGTTCTGGGTGAAGGCGTGGAAGAAGTGGTTGACCACAAAGCCCAGTGCGATGGGAACCAGCACCACCTTGACGATGGACAGGAACATATTTACAGGGTTCACATCCACGCGCTGGCCGGCATACAGCAGGGTGAGCAGCGGGGTGAGGAAGGGTGCCAGCACGGTGGAAACGGCAGTCATGCCGACGGACAGCGCAACGTCGCCCTTGGAAAGGTAGGTCATCACGTTAGAGGAAGTGCCGCCGGGGCAGGTGCCCACAAGGATGACGCCGATGGCAAGCTCGGTGGGCAGGTGGAACAGCTGCGTCAGCGCCCATGCAAGGAAGGGCATCAGGGTGAACTGTGCAATGCAGCCGATGATCACGTCCTTCGGGCGGCTGAACACAACCTTGAAATCCTCCGGCTTCAGGGTAAGACCCATGCCGAACATGACGATGCCCAGCAGGGTGTTGACCCACGCGGTCTTTACCACGCTGAAGGGACCGGGGAACAGCAGCGCCAGTGCCGCCACCACAATGACGATGACGGCCATGTACTTGCCCACAAAATCGCTTACTTTTTCCAATGTTTTCATGATGATACTCCTTTTTCCTGAACACTTATTTTTGCGGATGTAAAGGCAATGAAACATCCGGGAAATGGCTTTCCCGCAAACAAAAACGCCTTTGTCCCTTACGGTTCGTAAGAGACAAAGGCGTATAAACTCCTCTGCGGTACCACTCTTATTGCCGGTGCAAAGCCCGGCCCCTCAGTGCGCATCCAACAATGCGCGGCCCGTGATAACGGGGGCCTGCCGTTCCCGCTTACTGGGGCGTAGATACCGCCCATTCAGCCGGAAAGCTCGGAGAGGATCTTCCCACGGACGCCCTGCACTGCCTTGCACCATCCGGCAGCTCTCTGCAGCATTCTTTCCGGGTACTCTTTCTCGTCATAGCCGAATATTTCACTGCCACGGAGTATACTCTTCTGCCGGGTCGAAGTCAAGAAAAACGACCCTTCTAGTTTTTCATCCGGCTCACGCCAAGAGTGAAGCTGGTTCATGCAATGGCTGCTTGCGTGACCCGGTCACAGAAAATTTAACTAGGAAATGTTATCATATAGCTACAGAAAACACCAACAACATTCCGATGGAGGATTTGAATATGAAAGCAAAGTTTTATATCTGTGAGCACTGTGGCAATCTGGTCACTACCATCCACAACGC
>OCHE01000834.1_pt1 | contig 31802 bp, 32 predicted proteins | sample 1538681 | NCBI WGS metagenome assembly OCHE01 (sample SAMN04571717, study PRJEB22368) | human gut metagenome | biome: human gut; material: stool | host: Homo sapiens | place: Luxembourg | collected 2012-08-17
AAGAGCCGTAACCTCAAACCAAGGGTGATTTTCCAGTAATGTGGCAAATCTCTGACCTACCATACCTGTGGCGCCGATAATACCTGCTTTGTAATGCTTCATTTTTACTAACTCCTTACATAGTTAAAATAGTTAAAAATAATAAATTAAAAAAACCGGTTGAAAACCGGCTCATCATACGATATAATAGAAATATTGACATTACAACTATATTTAAATTGAATGCCGATAGCTCTCCATCAAACGCTGATGACAATCGCAATCCTGTTAAGACTGCAATCAGAACAGATTTTACCGGGATCTGTTCTTCGGCAGCATTGCCTTTTACGTCTGCATAAAAAGTCGGAATGGTTTTCCTGTCAGACGCTACTCATCGCAGCCGCACCTCTACCATAGTTTTTATAATATCATGTTATTCTTGTTATGTCAATACACTTTTTTAAATTTAGGGGAATAAAAATGAAAAAATCTGATTTTTACTATAATTTACCGGAAGAATTAATAGCTCAGACTCCTGCAGAGCCTAGAAATTCATCAAGACTAATGAAAATAGACAGGAAAACTGGAGATATTGTTCATTCCCGTTTCTATAATTTATGCGATTACCTTAAAAAAGGTGATTTATTGGTACTCAATGATTCAAGAGTTTTACCTGCAAGACTTTACGGTGAGAAAAAAGATACGGGAAGCTTTATTGAATTTCTGCTTCTGGAGCAGAAAGGAGATAAGCTTTGGGAAATTATTTGCCGTCCGGGAAAAAAAGCTAAGGTTGGTACAGAATTTTCTTTTGGGAACGGTATACTAACTGCAAAAGTTATTGAAGTAAAAGATGATGGAAACAGAATCGTAAAATTTTCATGTGAAGGGAATTTTTATGCAGTACTTGATGAAATCGGACAAATGCCTTTGCCTCCTTACATAACCGAAAAGCTGGAGGATAAGGAACGTTATCAGACGGTTTATTCTAAAGAGTTGGGTTCTGCCGCTGCTCCTACTGCCGGACTGCATTTTACTAAAGAGCAACTTGAAGAAATCCGGTCAATGGGTGTTGATATTGCTTATGTTACCTTGCATGTAGGACTCGGAACATTCCGTCCGGTAAAAGAGGACGATATATTAAATCATAAAATGCATAGCGAACACTATCATTTAAGTGAGGAAACTGCTGAAAAGATCAATCGCACAAAAGCGTCCGGCGGACGTGTTATAGCTGTAGGTACAACTTCATGCCGTACTCTTGAAAGTATGGAGCTTGAAAACGGTTTGGTAAAGTCCGGAGACGGATATACTGACATTTTCATTTATCCGGGATATAAATTCAAGCTTCTTGACGGACTTATCACTAATTTTCATTTGCCGGAAAGTACGCTGATAATGCTTGTGTCGGCATTTTTAGGTTACGAAAATACTATGAATGCGTATAAAATTGCAGTTGAAGAAAAATATAGATTTTTCAGTTTTGGGGATGCTATGTGTATTTTGTAAGAAGGAGGATTTTATGGAACTTTCAGTATATTTTAAAAGTATAATTGATCAGGATATATGTCCGATAGTTATATGTAATCTTTCACATGAAATAATTTATATGAATCCGGAAGCAGTTGAAAGATATGCTAAAAGAGGCGGTATTGAACTGATAGGAAAATCGCTTTTAAATTGTCATAATGAGGATTCAAATTCTAAAATAAAAAAAGTTGTCGATTGGTTCAGTGCAAGCACGGAAAATAACAGAATTTTTACTTTTCATAATCCGAAAGAAAATAAGGACGTATATATGATCGCTCTTAGAGATGATAACGGCATTCTTATCGGATATTATGAAAAGCATGAATATCGTACTCCAGAGAGGAGAAACATATGAAAATCAAAAAAGGTAAAACCGTATTTACAATTATAGGTGCTATATTTTTTATAATTGGAATGATACTGGTTGTTATAGGCGGTATATCATTGTCAAGAACATCAGCGTTTATGAATTCCGCTCAAAAGACAAAAGCTGAAATAATAAGTATAAGTGCAGACAGTTACAGAAGAAATGGTAAAAATCATACCCATTATGATGTTTGGATTGAATTTACAGTTGACGGCGAGGTCTTAGAAAAAAATATTAATGAATATAATTCAAGCATGTATGAGGGCAAAGAAATTGAAGTGTATTACGATCCTGATGATCCTTCAGATGTAAGAACAGATTCAAAAGTATTTGAGTATATATTTTTAGGAATTGGCGGTTCATTTGCCGTAATCGGAGCAGTATTTCTTATAATAAACATCATAATTGGGCGTCGTATAAAAATCCTAAAGAAATCAGGAGATAAACTAAGCGGAACAATTACTAATGTTACAATGAATTATAACATGACTATTAATAATCGTCATCCATATAAAGCAGAGTGCGAGGTCATAAATCCGTATGATGGTGAAACATATCTTTACAGTTCTGAAAACATCACTGATGATATATCAGGATTAATAGGCATGACGGCAACAGTTTATGTAGACAGAAGTAATAAGAAAAAATATTACGTTGATATTTATGAATTATTGGATAAGTATAACAAAGGTAATAGGATTCACGATTTCAGGTAAAAAATTGAATATCGGTTATTTAATTGATTATTATAGACAAAAGAAAACTTATCGTGCATGAGGGACATGAAAAATTACAGTTGACGGAGATTGATTATGAATTTAAGGGAATGGATTAAAAAACCTGTTAATACGAATTTGACAACACTTCTTGCGGATTCGGCGGCGCTTCTTGCCGTAGCTATGAAAATATATTTTGATTATAATTACTATATGGATTCGGCAGATACGGCCGCTGAAATAATATGCGGTCTTTTTATCGGTATAGGAACATCGTTTGTTATTTTTGGTATTATTTTTTTTGCTGCTGTAATTATTATTTTAGCGGTTATAGCACGAGTCGTTTATTCGTCGGAAAATTCAAAAAGACTGCTTGCGTATCGCATTATAACCGGAATATGTTTTTTTATTGAATTGCCTGTTTCACTGATGGGGGCAGTAATACTGGCAGATACATGGTATGTAATAGCGGCAGTTATATTCGGAATAGCTTCAGTGTCAGCATTTATTATAGGAATAAGAAATACATATTCAGATAAAATTTTAAAATAAAGGAGAAATTATGTATACATTATTAAAGAAAGAGGGAAAAGCAAGAAGAGGACAGTTTGAAACGGTACACGGTACTTTTCAGACGCCCTGCTTTATGAATGTCGGCACAGCGGCGGCTATCAAAGGAGGTATTTCCTCTCTTGATCTAGTAGATTTAAAATGTCAGGTAGAGCTTTGCAATACATATCATCTGCATTTGCGTCCTACGGATAAGGTAATAAAAGAAATGGGCGGCCTGCATAAATTTATGAACTGGAATCGTCCGATTCTTACCGACAGCGGAGGATTTCAGGTATTTTCTTTAGCCAAGCTGCGTAAGATTAAAGAGGAAGGCGTTTATTTTTCTTCTCATATTGACGGAAGAAAGATTTTTATGGGTCCGGAAGAAAGTATGCAGATACAGTCTAATCTTGCTTCTACTATAGCTATGGCGTTTGATGAGTGCATTGAAAATCCGTCGGAGCATGAATATGCGGCAAATTCAATTGAGCGTACTACACGCTGGCTTTATCGCTGCAAAGAGGAAATGGAAAGACTGAATTCTTTGAGTGATACTATAAATAAGAATCAGATGCTTTTCGGGATCAATCAGGGCAGTACTTATGATGATTTGAGAATTAAACATATGGAGGATATAGCTGAACTTGATCTGGACGGTTATGCCATCGGCGGACTTGCTGTGGGTGAATCCACCGAGGAAATGTACAGAATTATAGATGTTGTCGAGCCTTACATGCCTGTGAACAAGCCGAGATATCTTATGGGAGTAGGAACTCCGTCAAACATTATAGAGGCTGTTGCAAGAGGCGTTGACATGTTTGACTGCGTTATGCCAAGCCGTAATGCAAGGCATGCGACAGTATTTACATGGTCGGGAGTAATGCACCTAACTAATAAGTGCTATGAAACTGATAGCCGTCCAATAGATGAAGAGTGCGGCTGTCCTGTCTGTCGGAACTTTACGAGGGCGTATGTACGCCACCTTTTCAAAGCCGGTGAAATGCTTGCCGGACGCCTTGCAGTTATGCATAATCTATATTTTTACAATACTCTCGCAGAAAAAATAAGAGACGCTTTGGATAACGGTAATTTTAAGGATTTCAGAAAAAAATATTCCGAATTGCTGTCAAAGAGAATTTAGGGGGACAAATAATGAGTATAATTGAATTGATTCTTATTGGAATAGGTCTTTCAATGGACGCTTTTGCAGTATCGGTGACGAATGGTCTTTGCTGTAAGAATATCAAGGCTGGAAAAACGATCATGACGGGGGTCTGTTTCGGAGGATTTCAGGGATTAATGCCTCTTATCGGCTATTTTTTAGGACGTGGTTTTGCGAAGTATATAACGGCTTTTGATCATATTATAGCTCTAATTTTGCTTGGATTTATCGGTGGTCAGATGATATGGGAGTCGTTTAAAAAGGACGAAGAAAAGAATGAAAGCAGTATTCTTACCGGAAAAATGCTGTTTATGCAGGGAATTGCGACCAGTATTGATGCTTTAGCAGTAGGAGTAAGCTTTGCAGCGCTTGAAAATGTAAATATAGCTTTTGCAGCGACTGCCATTTGCAGTATTACATTTATGTTTAGTATTGTTGGAGTACTGATAGGAAAGAAATTCGGAAATATACTTAATAATAAGGCTCAGTTAGTTGGCGGACTGATTCTTGTAGGAATCGGAGTTAAAATTTTTGTGGAGCATACGTTTTTTTAATAATTTATACCGTGTTTATTGTGAGGAACATAAAAAATATGTTCCTCACATTTATTATATCACTATTATATTAAATTGACAGATTTGTCATAATCGAAATTAAATTTGAATATACTGATTTTAGCAAGACAAGTCCGGATAAATCTAATAACGGATTTTGTGTAAATTAGGAGGTATATAAATGGATTTAAAGATTAACCGAGAAATGCTGTCAGTCAGTGAAAAAATATATGATGGTGTTCAGGAACAAAGCGTTGAACTTGATTATATTTTACCTGATTATTATCCCGACATTTTTAAACTAATTAAATGCTGTATTGTTCCGACTATTATTTCCAGTAATATTAACGGTGATTCATTAACATATGAGTTACTTGCTGACGTTAAAATATTATATTGTTCTGAGAAGGATAATAAATTACAATGTATCAATCAAAAAATGACATACTCAAAAACAGTGCAGATGGGAGCAAATGTAAATAAACCCATGGTTTCTCTGATCCCTAAGGCAGATCACATAAATTGCAGAGTTGTAAATCAGAGAAGAATTGATATGCGGGGTGCTGTTTCAATAAAAGTCAAGATTACCGGCGAAACCACTCAGGAAGTAATCTGCGATATATTTGGTATGAATGCACAAATGAAAAAAATACCGGTTGAATATGCCGCTAAAAAAATTATAGAAAATAAAACTATAACAGTTAATGAAGATGTTGAGTTAAACATGTCTAAACCATCGGTTTCAGGTATTGTAAGGTCGGATGTAATTTTGTCTGAACCTGATAAAAAAATTATATCCAATAAACTTGTAGTTAAAGGAGACGCTGAAGTAAAGGTTTTATATACATGCAGCGACGGAATGGAAACTATGAATTTTTCAGTTCCTTACAGTCAGATCGTAGATATGGAAGGTCTTGACGAAAATTATGATTGTTCAGTAAATCTTCGGTTGGTCTCATGCGATATTATTGCAAATACGAACAGTGACGGCGAAAATAAATTATTAAAATGTGAATTAAAAATCGGAATACGCTGCCGTGCAATAAAAACGCTTCCTGTGCAGCTTGTTGCCGACGCATATTCAACTTCTTATCCATGTGAATATGCTTCGTCCAAATTTATGATTGACCAGCCTCCCGTATCAGTAAATGAAATTTTTCAGAATAAAACTTCTATTGAAAATGATGATGGAACAATAGCTTGTGTTTATGATGTTTGGAGTACTGTAAAAAATATTAATATTCAGATAAATTCTGAAGAACGTTCACTGAAAATAAGCGGTATGCTGTGCTTTAGCATTATGATAAAAAATGAGAATAACTTTCCGGCTATACTGGAAAAAGAAGAAGCGTTTGAACATGATAAAATAACTGAAAACAGTTTAGCGGAAATAAATGTTGAACCTCTTGGATGTACTTATACTCTTACCTCATCAAACGGTTTATCTATAAAAACGGATATTCGGGTAATCGGCGATTTATTTACGTCTTCAATGTGTGAAGCTCTTACAGATGTAAAATTTGACGATACTGTAAAGATCACCAGAGACGGAGATTATGCGCTTAAATTATATTACGGAGTAGAAAATGAAGACGTATGGAATATTGCCAAAAAATACTGTACATCAGTAAATGCAATAATGGAAGAAAATTCTCTAGACAGCGACCGTTTAACAGATAACGGCATGTTATTGATACCAATTGTGTAGGAGGATAAAATGGTTAACGATATTTATAATGATATATCCAGAAGAACGGACGGAGATATATATATAGGGGTAGTCGGACCCGTTCGAACGGGAAAATCTACATTTATAAAAAGATTTATGGAATCGTTGGTGATTCCGAATATTGAAAGTGATTTTAAAAGAGAAAGGGCCATTGACGAGTTGCCGCAGTCTGCCGCAGGCAAAACCATAATGACTACCGAGCCGAAGTTTATTCCTGAAGAAGCGGTTGAAGTTAATCTGGAAGACGGTGCAAAATTTAATGTACGTTTGATTGATTGTGTCGGATACATAGTTCCAAGCTCACTGGGATATATAGAGAATGAAGCTCCCAGAATGGTTGTAACTCCATGGTTTGATGAAGAAGTGCCGTTTAATATGGCTGCGGAAGTGGGTACTCAAAAGGTTATATCCGAACACTCTACAATCGGTTTGGTGGTAACTACCGATGGAAGTATTTCAGATATTCCCAGAGAGGAGTATGCAGAATGCGAAAAGCGGGTTGTTGAAGAACTGAAAGAAATAAATAAACCTTTTATTATCATAATGAATTGCTTGGATCCTGAAGCGGAAGAGTCCGTATTGTTATGTGAGGAGCTTTCCGAACAGTATGGAGCAACCGTTATACCTGTAAATTGTCTGGAGCTGAGTGAAAAAGACATTAAGTATATTATGACTCAGATATTGTTTGCATTTCCGATTAAAGAAATTAACATAAGAATGGAAAAATGGATAACAGGACTTGCAAAAGGTCATTGGTTAAAAGATGAGATTTTTTCAAAAGTAAGGGAATCTGCGCAGGATATTAAATTAGTAAGAGAGGTTAAGCAGGCGGCGGAAAAAATAAGGGAGTGTCAGTATATAACGGATTCAAAAATTGCTGAAATTGATCTGGGACAGGGAAGCGTTACCATACAGGTTAATCTTGACAGTACGCTGTTTTACAAAATACTTGGTGAAACGACCGGTATAGAGATCGTAAACGAGAGCGATCTGCTTCCGATTTTAATGGAACTTAATAAAATAAAGAAAGAGTATGAAAAAATTAAACCGGCGCTTGATGAAGTTGAGGCAACCGGTTATGGAATAGTAATGCCGGACATTGACGAGCTTTCTTTGGAAGAACCGGAAATAATAAAGCAGGGAGGCAAATACGGCGTAAAGCTTAAAGCTTCTGCTCCGTCAATTCATTTAATGAAAGCGGCTATTAATACAACGGTCAGCCCTATAGTGGGTACAGAAAAACAAAGTGAAGAACTTGTTATGTATTTATTATCAGGTTTTGAAGAAAATCCAAAAAAAATATGGGAATCAAATATTTTTGGAAAATCTCTCCATGAACTTGTAAACGAAGGACTTCATAATAAATTGTACAAAATGCCTGTAGATGCAAGAATGAAATTACAGGAAACCTTAGAACGTGTTATAAATGAAGGCTGCAGCGGTCTTATCTGCTTTATTCTTTAAAAATTAATAAAAATACTTCCTTTTATGAATTTCATTGCCGAAAAAAATCATAAGGGAAGTTTTTTTTATAATATTGTTGATATTTATTAAAAAAAGTGATAAAATATTCATATAAATACTTTAGGATAAGGAGAATTATATGAATATTATCAATGACAGTAACTTTGAAAATGAAGTTTTAAATTATAACGGAAAAATTTTGATTGATTTTTGGGCGGAATGGTGCGGACCATGTAAAATGATGACGCCTGTTTTTCAGGAGCTTGAAAAAAGTTTTAATAATATTAAATTCTGTAAGATTAATGTTGACGAGTGTTCCGCACTTGCAGAACGTTTCGGCGTTATGAGTATTCCTACATTTATTTTATTTGAAAACGGCAAGGCTGTAAAGCAAATGACAGGCGCACGACCGAAATCAGAATTGGTAAATTATTTTAATTTGGATATTGACTCGAAAATTTAATATTTTCGGGTTATTTTATTTATCTGTAATTGAGAGTAAAAAAATGAATAATTATTTTTAATAAATTTGTATAAATAGACTTTACATCTTGGTAATTTTAGTGTAAAATATAAAAAGAATATTTTGCGAGGTGTAAAAATGGAACTTAAATATAAAAGAGTGCTTCTGAAATTAAGCGGTGAAGCATTAGCCGGAGAAAATAAATTCGGTTTGGATTATAAAGTAATTACCGATATATGCAACAGTATAAAAAAATGTGCTGACGCAGGAGTGGAAATGGGAATTGTAGTCGGGGGAGGAAACTTCTGGAGAGGACGTTCCAGCGGAGGTATGGACAGAACAAGGGCAGACCATATGGGAATGCTTGCAACTACCATTAATGCACTGGCTATTGCCGATGTACTTGAATCAATGGATATTGACGTAAGAGTGCAGACTGCTATCACTATGCAGCAGGTTGCCGAGCCTTATATAAGAAACAAGGCTATGTCTCATCTGAAAAAGGGCAGACTTGTAATTTTCGGCTGCGGAACGGGAAATCCGTTTTTTTCCACTGATACGGCAGCAGCATTGAGAGCAGTTGAAATTGAAGCTGATATTTTTCTCAAAGCTACAATGGTTGATGGGGTTTACAATAAAGATCCCAATAAATATAATGATGCCGTTAAATATGATTCACTGACGTTCAGTGACGTGTTAAATCAGGAGCTTGCTGTAATGGACAGTACCGCTGCAACTATGTGCCGTGATAATGATATGGGACTTTTAGTATTTGATCTTAGCCGTCCCGATAATATTTATGATGCAATAATGGGCAAAAATATTGGAACTATTATAAAGGAGAATTGATTATGAATGAAAAAATAAAAAAAGCAGAAGGTAAAATGACTAAATCTGTGGACAGGCTTAAAGGAGAATTTGCTGCGATCAGGGCAGGCAGAGCAAATCCGGCAGTACTTGATAAAGCTATGGTTGATTATTATGGAGTACCAACACCTATAAATCAGATGGCTGCCGTTTCAGTGTCTGAAGCCAGAATACTTCTGATTCAGCCTTGGGATATTTCAACATTAAAAGCAATTGAAAAGGCAATAATGACGTCGGATATAGGTATTACCCCAACAAACGACGGTAAGGTTATAAGACTTGTATTTCCTCAGCCGACTGAAGAAAAACGTAAGGAGCTTTGCAAGGAAATAAAAAAATACGGCGAAGAAACAAAAGTGGCAGTTCGTTCGATAAGAAGAGATGCGCTGGAGTCCCTGAAATCTATGAAAAAAGAAGGGGAAATCACAGAAGATGATTTGAAAGATCTTGAAAAGGAAGTACAGAACTTAACAGATAAATTCTGTAAAAATATTGATAATCTTGTTTCCGAAAAGGAAAAAGAAATTATGAGCCTGTAATTTAAGGTTGGAAAAGTATGGCATTATTTAATAAAACAAAAGAGGAATTACTTCCTGAACAGTTTCCTGAACATATTGCGTTTATAATGGACGGAAATGGCAGATGGGCAAAAAAGCGTGGATTACCAAGAAAATTCGGTCACAGGGAAGGTGCAAAAACATTTAAAAAAATTACAAGATACTGTAAAGATATTGGTATCAAAAATATTACTTTTTATGCTTTTTCTACTGAAAACTGGAAACGTCCTGAAGATGAGGTAAGCGCAATTATTGAACTGTTCAGAGAGTACATAGTTGATGTGCGCAATTATATAGGCGAGGAAGTCAGAGTTTTATTTCTGGGAGATAAAACAATATTTGATGATGATCTTCAGAAAAAAATGAACGATCTTGAAGAGGATACTAAAGATTATAATAAAATGACTATGCTGCTTGCTATAAATTACGGCGGACGTGATGAAATTGTTCATGCGGCGAAAATACTTTCAGAACAGGTTAAAAGAGGTGAAATCCAACCTGACGAAATTACTGAAGATATGTTTCAGAAATATTTGTATACTGCCGATGTTCCTGATGTGGATCTGATGATCAGACCAAGCGGAGAATTGAGACTTTCAAATTTTCTTATATGGCAGTCTGCATATGCTGAATTTTATTTTACAGATGTTTTATGGCCGGATTTTTCACCTAATGAATTGGATAAAGCATTAATTGAATTCGGAAAACGTTCAAGACGGTTTGGAGGTGTCTGAATGGCAGTCAGGTTACTTTCTTCTGCGGTAGGTATTGTAATTGCTGTAATTATCCTGATTTTACATAATACGATTGCATTGAATATTGCAATAGCATTAATTTCAGTAGTTATGGTCTATGAAGTTTTGAAAGCTGCTAGATGTACTCAACTTAGATTAACATGCATTCCAGCGCTTTTGTACGCTGCTGTTAATCCGTTTATAGTGACCGGAGAAGCTGCAAAATACAAATTTACTGTTACTTTTATTGCGCTGACTTGTATTTTTACAACATATATTATTCAGCATAATTCAATGAAGTACTATAGACTTATGTTCATAATTGCTTCATCATTGTTAATCAGCAATGCTATGAGCAGTCTAATTATATTGCATGATATTGATAAGGTAAATGGATTAATGTATTTGATTATGGGATTATGCGGAGCTTGGCTTGCTGATTCGGGAGCGTATTTTGTAGGTACGTTTATAGGCAAAAAGAAATTATGTCCGGAAATCAGTCCTAAAAAAACAGTTGAAGGATTTGTTGGAGGGATTTTTATAACCGGTCTTTTGTTTATGCTTATTAATTTTGGATATTCAAAAATTCTTCCTCATTTTACTGAATATACAGTAAGTGTAAATTACTTTGAAGTATGCGTATTGGGAATGATTCTGGCAGTTGTAGGAACTCTTGGAGATTTGTCGGCATCTGTAGTTAAAAGACAATGCGGAATAAAAGATTACGGAAATATTATGCCGGGTCATGGCGGTCTTATGGATCGTTTTGATAGTGTTGTTTTTGTAGCTCCGTGTCTTTATGCATTTGTTACTATTTTTAATATATACAAATAACTATAAACAGGGGCTTAAAAGCCCCTGTTTTGCGAAAAATATATGAAAGGCTGGTATTATGCCTTAAAAATGGCATATAATTATATGAATAAGGTTATATCAATTCTTGGCTCAACCGGTTCTATAGGCACACAAGCTATAGAAGTTGCACGAATGCATAATATTAAAATTCATGCGCTTGCCGCAAACAGAAATTATCAAATGCTTGCTAAGCAATGTAAAGAAAACAATGTAAAAACTGTTTGCATTTATGATGAAAAATATTATAATGAATTAAAAGTATTGCTTGACGGAACAGGTACAAAAATACTTACTGGTATGGAAGGATTATGCGAAATAGCTGCTGATATTTCCGGAGGATTGCTTTTGAATTCGGTTGTTGGTATGGTGGGACTTCTTCCTACCCTGACAGCGATTGGTTCCGGTAAAGATATTGCCCTTGCCAATAAAGAAACTCTTGTTGCAGGCGGAAATCTTGTGATGAAGGCGGCTGAAGAAAAAAATGTTAGGATCTATCCGGTTGACAGCGAGCATTCAGCAATTTTTCAGTGCCTTCAGGGAAATAAACGCTCACAGCTGAAAAAAATTATTCTGACAGCGTCTGGAGGACCGTTTTTTGGTAAAACTGAAAAAGAATTGAAAAATGTAACAATTGAACAGGCTTTAAATCACCCTAACTGGAGTATGGGAAACAAGATCACTATTGATTCTTCAACTCTTATGAATAAAGGTCTGGAATTCATTGAAGCAAAATGGCTTTTTGATCTTAAACCGGAACAGATTGAAATTGTTGTGCATAAGCAGAGTGTCATGCATTCAGCAGTCGAATTTAATGATAATTCTGTCATAGCGCAGATGGGTGTGCCGGATATGAAAATACCTATTCAATATGCTATTCTTTATCCTGAAAGAATGGAATGCAGCTGTCGCCCGTTAAGTCTGACCGATTACGGTACGCTTACTTTTGAAAAACCTGATTATAAGACATTCAGATGTCTTTCAGCGTGTATCGAAGCTATCGGCAAAGGAGGAGCATATCCGTGTATTGTAAACGGAGCAAATGAGGAAGCGGTAAAACATTTTCTGAATGGAAAAATAGGTTTTCTTGATATAGGTAAATTGGCAGAAAGTTCTGTTGAAAGCTTTAGTTACCGAGAAATAACTTCTTATGAGGACGTAATTGAAATTGACAAAGCGGCAAGGGATTTTGTTAACAGCCGGGTAAATTAGGAGGTATTATGCTTAAATATATTCTGGCAATCATTATTTTTGGAGTTATAATCTTTATACATGAATTCGGTCATTTTTTTGTTGCAAAGCTTTGCGGAATAAAAGTAAATAAATTTGCTTTGGGTATGGGACCGAAGATACTGAAAAAACAAATAGGCGAAACTGAGTATTCGCTTAGACTTTTTCCGGTCGGCGGATTCTGTGCGATGGAAGGTGAAGATCAGGAAAGTGAAAACAGCCGTGCATTCGGGAATAAACCCGTATGGAAAAGAATGCTTGTTATAGTAGCCGGAGCGTTCATGAATATACTATTAGGATTTGTACTTATTGTAATTTTGACTTGTATGCGCAGTGCAGTTCCCAGTACAATAGTCGGAGGATTCAGTACACAGTCTGAAACCAGTGAAGTAATTACGGCGCAAAGCTATGAATGCGGACTCAGAGAAGGCGATGAAATTATAAAAATGGATGGTATGAGAATTTTCACTCCCAGTGATCTGAGTTATCAGCTTTATTCGGACGATGATGGTAAATTTGATATTGTTGTTAAAAGAGACGGTAAAAAAATAACGCTTAATGATGTGATATTTCATGACAGTGCAACAGATTCTGTAGTAGACTTTCAAATTAAGGGATTAAATAAAAATCCTCTGAATGTATTGGCGTTTTCTGGCAAAGACACTGTTTCAACGGCAAGAATGATATGGATTTCTCTTGTAGATCTTGTAACGGGAAAATACGGGTTTAATGACCTTTCAGGACCGGTAGGATTAGTTGGGGCGATAGGTGATGCGGCTGATGCAGGAGAAACATTTAGAGAATCTTTTATGACTCTGATAAATCTTACAATATTTATAACTATTAATTTGGGTATATTTAATCTTCTTCCTATTCCGGGACTTGACGGCGGAAGATTTCTGTTTCTTCTTATTGAAGCAGTAAGACGTAAACCGGTAAAGCCGGAACATGAGGGAATAGTTCATTTAATAGGTATGGCGCTTTTAATGATGCTTATTGTTGCAGTTACTTTTAGTGATATAAAAAAATTGATAGGGTAGGTAAATATACAATGAGAACGGTAAAAGAAGTTAAAGTAAAGGATTATATTCTCGATGGTAAAAAAATATATATTCAGTCTATGCTTAATAAAAGATCTGACGATATTGAAGGAAGTGTAGATCAGGCTGTTGAACTGGAAAAAGCCGGCTGCGATATTGTCAGGGCTGCAATACCGAATATGGAAGCCATAAAGCTGATTCCGGCAATAAAGGATAAGGTAAATATTCCTCTTGTGGCCGACATACACTTTGACTATAAGCTGGCTCTTGCCGCAGCTGATGCAGGAGTAGATAAGATAAGAATAAATCCGGGCAATATCGGAGATATTGACAGAGTGAAACAGGTTGCGGTTACATGTGCAAATAAAAATATTCCAATAAGAATAGGCGTAAATTCAGGTTCGCTTGAAAAACATATACTTGAAAGATATCAGGCGCCTACTGCTGAGGCATTGGTAGAAAGCGCGCTGTATCATGTAAAGCTTCTTGAAAAATTTGATTTTGAAAATATTGTTATTTCTATAAAATCATCAAATGTTAAAACTATGATTGAAAGCTACCGTCTTGCGGCGCTGAAGTGCGGATATCCTATGCACCTTGGCGTTACTGAGGCGGGAACTGAAAGAATGGGCATTATAAAATCTTCTGTGGGAATAGGCTCGCTTTTGTGCGACGGAATAGGAGAAACTATAAGAGTTTCACTGACCGGAGACCCCATAAAGGAAATATATGCGGCAAAGGATATTTTGAAGGCTGTTGGAAAGGGAAGCGGTGTTGAGGTTATTTCATGTCCTACATGCGGACGGACTAGAATTGATCTTGTTAAGGCAGCATGTATGATAGAGGAAGCGGTTAAGGATATCAATAAAGATATTAAGATTGCGGTAATGGGCTGCATAGTAAACGGTCCCGGAGAGGCCAAAGAAGCAGATATAGGAATAGCCGGCGGAGATAAATGCGCAGTACTGTTCAAAAAGGGCGAAATACTGCGTAAAATTCCAGAAGAAAATATCGTACCGGAATTGCTTAAAGAAATTGAATTATTATAGGAGATTAAAATGACTGAAATCAGATTAGGCGATTTTTTAAGTGAATATACAAATGATATTCCCGAAATTACAAAAAATGGAAATATTTATAAATTAACATATTCGGCAAATCTGACTGAAATATCTTTTTATGTAAATTTCAGGGATTTAATTCCCTATAATGATATAATATCATTTGAAAAGCATCTGGAAAAAATTCTGAATCTGGATAGAATTAATCTTTATTGTACATACCTTCCGGAAATGTTTACAATGAATTATTATAATGATCTGATTTCACAGCTTAAAAGAAAATTATCTGTTGTAAACGGATTTCTGGATAATGCTGATGTAAAATATGCTGACGGACTTATTTCTATAGAATTGAAAAACGGCGGATACGACTTATTGGTTAAATCAAATTTCAGCGGAGAATTTTCAAAGCTTATTCAGGAAGAATTTAATTTAAAGATCGATGTTGAACTTACAGGCGAGCATAATGTTAATGTTGCAGAGCATGAGAAAATGATGGAGGAAGTAAGAGCGTCAATACCTCAGCATCAGGAACAGTTCGGTAATAAACCGCAGATTTCCCGGGAAATATCTGCTCCTAAGCCTCCCAAAAATACTTCTGCTGATATTTCTTCACTTGAAATGCCCTTTGAAGTTATTACAGATTCAGCAGAAATTATTATGGGACGGAATATAAGAAATACTCCTGAATCAATAGCGTCTGCAACAGCCGAACTGGATAGAAAAGTAACAATAATGGCTGATATTTTTGACGTTGGGGAACCCAGAAATACTAAAAGCGGTAAGACTATTTATTCTTATTTCATTACAGATTATACAGGTTCAATACAAATGAAAATGTTTGTTGATCCGAAAAAAGACGAAATAGCTGTGGACAAGCTGAAAAAAGGAGTAACAGTTATAGTATCAGGTTCAATTGAATTTGATACATTTTCTAAAGATATATCTATAAGACCGTTTTCCATTGTTTCGGTCAAAAAGAAACAAAAACAGGATAATGCGGAAAAGAAACGAGTCGAGCTTCATTTACATACAAACATGTCTGCAATGGACGCAGTAACAGATACGGCAACTCTGATTAAACGGGCACATTCATGGGGTCATAAAGCAATTGCTATAACCGATCACGGAGTAGTGCAGGCATTTCCTGACGCAATGAATGCATCGGCCGGACTGGATAACTTTAAGGTTATATACGGGTGCGAGGCGTATGTTGTAAACGATATTAATCCTGTTAATATAATAAACAAGAACGATACCAGAGATGTAAACGATGAAATAATAATATATGATGTAGAAACTACCGGTTTGAATGTGGAAAAAGAAAGATTAACTGAAATAGGCGCTGTTAAAATAAAAAATATGCGTATTGTCGACAGCTTTAATACTATGGTTAATCCGGAAAAACCAATACCGCAAAAAATAGTCGAGCTGACCGGTATAAACGACGGTATGGTCGCTAATGCGCCTAAGGAGAAAGAGGCGGTAGAACAGTTTCTGGAGTTTTGCGGTGATAATCCGGTAATGGTTGCACATAATGCAAGATTTGATAATTCATTTATTGACGCAGTCTGCCGCAGACATAGTATTTCTCATGAATACTCCAGTATTGACAGTCTTGTAATGTGCCGTGCGATGCTTCCGGAGCTTGGAAAGCATAAGCTTGATACGGTTGCAAAGCATCTTAAGCTTGGTAAATTTGAACATCACCGTGCATGTGATGACGCACTGATGCTGGCAAAAATTTTTATAGAACTCATGGGACGTCTAATTAAAAATAACAGTGTTGAAAAATTGTGCGATCTGAATACTAAAGTTAATAAAATAGACGTTAAAAAGCTTAAATCATATCATCAGATTATACTTGTAAAAAATAGCGTGGGATTAAAGAATCTTTACAAGCTTATTTCTTACAGTCAGTTAAATTATTTTTATAAAAAACCTCTTATGCCGAAGTCTGAACTGCTAAAGCACAGAGAAGGTCTGATTTTCGGAAGCGCCTGTGAAGCAGGAGAACTATTCAGAGCCATAATTGATAAACACCCTCAGAAGGAAATCGAAGAGCTTGCAAAATTTTATGATTATCTGGAAATTCAGCCTGTTATGAATAATGAATTTATGCTTCGAAACGGTACGGCTGAAACAGTAGAAGAGCTTGAAAATTATAATAAGAAAATTGTTGAACTGGGTGAAAAGCTTAATATTCCCGTTTGTGCCACATGCGATGTTCATTTTATGGATAAGGAAGACAGTATTTTCAGGAAGATCCTTATGACCGGAAACGGATTTAAAGACGCCGAAAATCAGCCGCCTCTTTATCTGCGTACTACAGATGAAATGCTTGAGGAATTCAAATATCTGGGTGAAGAAAAAGCGTATGAAGTTGTTGTTGAAAATACTAATATGATAGCCGACTGGATCGAAAATGATATCCGTCCTATTCCTAAGGGAACGTTTACTCCGGATCTTCCCGGCGCACAAGAAGATTTAGTACGTATAACAAATGAAAGGGCAAAAAGCATATATGGAGATCCTTTGCCTGAAATTGTCGAAAAACGACTTAATCGAGAGCTGGAATCAATTATAAAGCATGGATTTTCAGTATTGTATATTATTGCGCAGAAGCTTGTGTGGAATTCCGAGGAACATGGATATCTTGTAGGTTCAAGAGGTTCGGTTGGCTCTTCGTTCGTGGCTTCTATGGCAGGTATTTCCGAGGTTAATCCGTTAGCTCCTCATTATGTGTGTCCGGAATGTCAGTACAGTGAATTTATTACGGACGGAAGTATCGGTTCCGGTTTTGACTTGCCTCAGAAGAACTGTCCTAAATGCGGAACGGATATGAAGCGGGACGGACATGATATTCCGTTTGAAACATTTTTGGGATTTGACGGTGATAAAGCGCCTGATATAGATCTGAACTTTTCCGGTGAATATCAGGGCAGCGCACATAGGTATACCGAAGAGTTGTTCGGACCGAAAAATGTATTTAAAGCCGGTACTATAAGCGGTGTGCAGTCTAAGACCGCATTCGGTTATGCCAAACATTATCTTGAAGAAACCGGAAAGACTGCAAATCCGGCTGAAGAAAACAGACTGTCTATCGGCTGTACCGGAGTTAAAAGAACAACCGGTCAACATCCAGGAGGAATGGTTGTTGTTCCGTCGGATTATGAAGTATATGATTTTACACCTATACAGCATCCGGCGGAATCAGATGAATCTGATGTTGTTACCACTCATTTTGATTTCCATTCGCTTCATGATACCATTCTTAAACTTGATGAATTAGGACATGTTGTGCCTACCCTATACAAGCATCTTGAGGACATAACAGGAATTAAAATAAAAGATGTTCCGACATCTGATCCGCAGGTTATAAAAATGTGTACGTCTGCTGAGGTTCTTGGAGTAACACCTGAAGAAATATATTGTCAGACGGGAAGCTTGGGTATTCCTGAAATGGGAACAGGATTTACGATCCAAATGCTTATTGATGCAAAGCCTACTAAGTTCAGCGACTTTCTTCAGATTTCCGGATTATCACACGGTACAGACGTATGGCTGGGCAACGCTAAGGATCTTATAGATCAGAATATATGTACAATTTCAGACGTTATCGGTACTCGTGACAGTATTATGACATATCTGCTCTATAAGGGTGTAGAACCTAAAATGGCATTTAATATAATGGAGTTTACCCGAAAAGGCAAAGCGCCTAAGTTCTTTACTCCGGAAATTATTGAAATGCTTAAAGAGCATGATGTTCCGCAGTGGTATATTGACAGTTGTCTGAAAATTAAATATATGTTCCCGAAAGCACATGCTGCTGCGTATGTAATTGCGGCCATAAAATTGGGATGGTTTAAATTATATAAGCCTCTTGAATTTTATTCTACATATTTTACTACAAGAGGCGCTGATTTTGATATAGAAACAGTTGTCAGCGGTATTAACGCAGTAAGAAATAAAATTGAACAGTTAAAGGCAATGGGGAATGAAAAAAGTGCAAAGGAAAAAGATACTTATGATTTGCTTTTAATAATTAATGAAATGATGTCAAGAGGATACGACTTTCTTCCGGTTGATATTTATAAATCTCATGCGTTGAAATATCTTATTGAAGACGGGAAAATCCGCATTCCGTTCAATGCCATTTCCGGCGTCGGAGAAAATGCGGCATTGAAGCTATATGAAGCTGCACAGAAAAAGGATTATATATCTATTGAAGAATTACAGGAAAAGAGCGGTGCGTCAAAAACAACAATGGAAGCTCTTGAAAGAATGGGAGCTTTAGGCAGTTTGCCTAAAACTAGTCAGATGACTCTGTTTTAACTTGACTTTTTTTAATTATCATGTTATCATATTAGCGTACTAAAGTGAAATAAGGAGAAATACCAATGAGAAGCAATGATCTAATTACTCCGGAAGGTACAAAAGACCTTCTTTTTGAAGAATGTATAATCAGACAATCAATAGAAGATAAAATTCATAAAATTTTTAACAGCATGGGATACTCCGAGCTGATAACTCCAAGCATAGAATTTTATGACGTTTTCAATCATAATTCATCTTATTTTCCTCAGGAGAAGCTTTTTAAGCTGACAGACTGCAAAGGCAGACTTCTGGTATTAAGACCGGATAATACTATTCCGATTGCCAGAATAGTGGCTACAAGACTTAAAGATACTACTCTTCCTATGAGGCTTTATTATAATCAGTGTGTATTCAATATGGCTCCGTCTCTGAAGGGAAAAAGCGCACAGGTAGTACAAACGGGAATTGAGCTTATCGGTTCATCGTCTAAAATGGCAGATTTGGAGGTTATTTCAACTGCAATAGAAGTGCTGGCATCATGTTCTTCCAGCAGCTTTTCGCTGGAAATCGGTGATATAAGATTTTTTAATGAGCTTGTAAATAAGCTTGACGCTAATGATATACAAAAAGAAATTATAAGAAATTATATTGAAACCAAGAATTATCCGGCGTTGAATGATTATCTTGACAGTATAGGTAAAAATGAAATAACACACGCTTTAAAAAGACTTCCAAGACTTTTTGGCGGTGAAGAAGTGTTTGAAAAAGCTTCTAAATTGTTTTCTGACGAAAAAATTGACACTATTCTTGCCAATCTTAAGGATCTATATAATCATATTTCACAGATTATAGGTAATGGAAACCTTACTGTGGATTTAGGAATGGTAAACCGTACTGATTATTATACAGGCATTATAATTAAGGGATATCTTGAAGGGTATGGTGAAGAAGTTCTGTCCGGCGGACGTTATGACAAACTGATTGCTGATTTTGGATATGACGTTCCTGCAACGGGATTTGCCGTGAATGTTGACGCAGTTACAAAAGTTGAAATGAAGCATAATTCTGCTGAAGCTTCTGTTGTTGATACAATTGTATTTGCCGAAACAGGATATGAAATGCAAGCACTGAAAATTTCATGTGATTTAAGAAAAGAAAATAAAAAAGTTGAAATATCCTTGTTTAATACAATAGAAGAAACAAAAAAATATTCAGAAGAAAAAAATATTGGAAATATAATATCTGTCGGTAAAACAGTAACGGAGGTAAAATAAATGTCAAAACCATTGAGAATAGCTCTTACAAAAGGAAGGTTAGAAAAGGATACGTTAAACCTTCTGGAAAAATCAGGCTTTGACTGTACTGCCGTAAGAGATAAGGGAAGAAAATTAATTCTTCCGATAAAGAATGCTAATATTGAAGTTGTACTTGCCAAAGCAAACGATGTTATTACTTATGTTGAACACGGCGTGTGCGATATGGGTGTAGTGGGAAAAGATACAATTATTGAAATGAGCGGTAAATTTTTTGAATTGGTTGATTTGGGATTCGGCAGATGCAAATTTGCACTTGCTGCTAAAAAAGGCACTGATTTTTATGAAGGATACGGAGTAAAAACAATAGCTACAAAGTATCCGAATGTTGCAAGAAACTTTTTTGAAAGTAAGGGCATGGATATAGACATAGTAAAAATTGAAGGTTCGGTTGAACTTGCACCATTGTTGGAACTCTCAAACGGAATTGTTGACATTGTAGAAACAGGTACGACTCTTAAGGAAAATGGATTGGAAGTTATTGAAGATATCGTTTCTATTTCAGCAAGACTGATTGTAAATACCGTAAGCTTAAAGCTTCGTCAGAAGGAAATAGAAGATTTGATCAGTATTATTGAGGAGAATTTAAATGATAAGTAAAATTTATGCAAACGGAAAAGATGAAATTGAATTTCTTAAAAACCTGAAAAAAAGAAGCGGTGAAACTAATAAAAAGGTGGAGCAGGTAGTAAGCGAAATAATTGAAAATGTAAAGGAAAACGGCGACAAGGCCGTAAACGATTACACGCTGAAATTTGACGGCAGTCTGCCGGAATATTATGAAGTACCGCAGGATGTCATAAATGACGCTCTGGAAGAAGCAGATGAAGATTTTGTTAATGCACTTTTGAACTCCATGGAGAATGTTGCAGATTTTCATAATCGTCAGAGGGAAAACGGTTTTATGCACTCAAAGGACAACGGTGTAATGCTTGGTCAGAGAGTACGAGGACTTGAAAGAGTGGGTCTTTATGTACCGGGAGGTACGGCTGCTTACCCATCAAGCGTTATTATGAATGCTATACCTGCAAAGATTGCCGGAGTAAAAGAAATTATTATGGTTACTCCGCCTTTAAAGGACGGCACTCCCAATAAAGATATTCTGGTTGCGGCAGCTGTCTGCGGAGTAGACAGAATTTTCCTTACAGGTGGCGCTCAGGCTGTGGCAGCTTTGGCTTACGGTACAGAATCAATTCCTAAGGTTGATAAGATTGTAGGTCCGGGAAATATTTATGTTGCTACTGCCAAGAAGCTTCTTTACGGTCAGGTTGATATTGATATGATTGCCGGACCAAGTGAAATACTTGTTATGGCAGACGAAACTGCTGATCCTAAATTTATTGCAGCTGATCTTATGTCTCAGGCTGAACATGACAAGCTTGCTTCTTCAATTCTTCTTACAACAAGTGAAGAAATTGCAGATAAAACTATTGCTGAAATTGAAAGACAGATGCAATATCTGTCCAGAAAAGATATAATTGAAAAGTCTCTTGATGATTATGGAATGATTATTATATGTGATTGTCCTCACTGTGCTGTTGAGCTTGCAAATGCAATAGCTCCGGAGCACCTTGAAGTACTTATGAAAAATCCAACAGAGTATATAGGTAAGCTTGACAATGCAGGTTCTGTATTTCTGGGTCAGTATGCATCAGAACCATTGGGAGATTATTATGCAGGTCCTAATCATGTTTTGCCTACAAGCGGTACAGCACGATTCTTCTCTCCGCTTTCTGTTTATAGCTTTGTAAAACGTTCCAGTTATATTTATTATACGGAAGAAGCTTTGCGTGAAGCCAAAGATGATATAGTATTGATTGCAGAAAAGGAAGGTCTTACCGCACATGCAAATGCGATAAAAGTAAGATTTGAATAAGCTTTGATAAGAGTTTAAAATGAAAAAGCCTGATTCGGCAGAACGGAGATAAATATGAGCTGGGAAAATAATATAAGACGTGTTGAACCTTATGTACCGGGCGAGCAGCCAAAAGAAAATGATATCATAAAGCTTAATACAAATGAAAATCCTTATCCGCCGTGTCCGGGTATAAGACAGGTGTTAGATAGCTTTGATATAGGCAAAATGCGTTTATATCCGGATACAAATGCCGATGTACTAGTATCTGAACTTGCAAAGAAATATGATCTTGATAAATCTCAGATATTTGTAGGTGTTGGATCAGATGATGTAATATCTATGGCTTTTATGACATTTTTTAATTCAGATAAACCTATTTTATTTCCTGATATAACCTATTCCTTTTATGACGTATGGGCAGAAGTTCACAGAATTCCGTATAAGCGTATTCCCTTAGATAACAATTTTAGAATTAATCCCAATAATTATAAATCAGAAAACGGCGGTATTATTTTTCCTAATCCCAATGCTCCCACAGGCGTATTGGAAAGTGTGGAAATGATAGAAGATATCATTAAAGCAAATCCGAATTCAATTGTAATGATTGATGAAGCTTACATTGATTTTGGCGGTGAAAGCTGTCTAAAATTAATTGATAAGTATGAAAATCTTCTTGTTATTCAGACGTTTTCAAAGTCCAGATCAATGGCAGGCATGAGAATTGGATTTGCTATGGGAAATTCTAAGCTTATTAAGTATCTTAACGATGTAAAGTTTTCTGTAAATTCCTATACTATGAATCAGTTGTCACAAATATGCGGTGCAGAATCAGTAAGAGATGAAAAATATTTTAAAAATACTGTTGAATTGATAATTAATACAAGGGAAAAAACTAAAACTGCTCTTGCCGAATTGGGATTTGAATTTACCGATTCAAAAAGTAATTTTTTGTTTGTTAAGCATAATAGTGTTAAGGCAAAATATATATTCGAAGAATTAAAAAAGAAAAAAATATATGTTCGTTACTGGAATAAACCCAGAATTGATAATTATCTGCGAATCACAGTAGGCACTCCGGAAGAAATGTCAAAGCTTATTTCGGCATTGAAGGAAATTGTAAAAGTCTGAGAAAGGATATCATTATGAAACACGGTCTTGTTGAAAGAAAAACCAGAGAAACTGAAGTTTCGGTTGAAGTTACGATTGACGGAAAAGGAATCGCAGATATCAGCACAGGTATCGGTTTCTTTGATCATATGTTGACAGCTTTGTCAGTGCACAGCGGAATAAGTATGAATATAAAGTGCCAAGGGGATTTGTATGTTGACGGTCATCATACCGTTGAAGATACCGGTATTGTTCTGGGACAGGCATTAGCTCAGGCGCTTGGTGATAAATCAGGTATTGTACGGCTCGGCGTATATACCAATGGACGAGGCTTTGGGATTTTGTTCTTTGGATATAAGTAACAGACCATTTCTGGTATTTAATGGTGAATTTACTAATCAGATGATAGGTGAATATGATACATGTCTTACTAAAGAATTTTTCAGAGCATTTGCTGTCAATGCAGGTATAACGCTTCATGTTAATATGGTATATGGCAAAAATGATCATCACAAATGTGAATCTGTTTTTAAGGCTGTTGCGCATGCGTTGAAAATGGCTGTTAAAGAAACAGGATCCGGTGAAACGCTTTCAACTAAGGGAGGATTGTAAAAAATGATTGCTGTAATTGATTATGGCGCCGGAAATATTTTCAGTGTAAAAAATGCACTGGATTATTTAGGCTTTGATTCATTACTTACAAATAAAAAAGAAGATATTGAAAAAGCCGACGGACTTATACTTCCGGGAGTAGGAGCATTTCCCAGCGCTATGAAAATGCTTGAACAAAGCGGTTTAACAGAGACTATTAAAACTGAGTCAAAGAAAAAACCGTTTTTAGGAATTTGCCTTGGAATGCAGCTTATATTTCAAAAAGGATATGAATTTGAAGAGTGTGACGGACTGGGTTTGATTCCAGGCAGCGTCAGAAAAATGGAAGAACGGGAACTGATTATTCCTCATATGGGTTGGAATAAGCTTGAGGTTTTAAACGACTGTCCATTGCTTGCAGGACTAGACGATAACAGCTATGTTTATTTTGTTCATTCCTATAAGGCTGAGTGCGAGGATAAAAATATAGCGGCATATTCCGTATATGGCGGCAGAGTACCTGCACTGGTATACGATGGAAATACTGTATACGGAGCACAATTTCATCCTGAAAAGAGCGGAGATACCGGTCTTAAAATTCTTAAAAACTTCGGAGGACTTATTAAATGATAATTTTACCTGCAATAGATATTAAGGACGGAAACTGCGTCAGACTTTTTAAGGGCGATTTTTCTACAGTTGAAAAAGTAGCGGCAGATTATATGGAGACAGCAAAAGGTTTTGAAAAGGCAGGCGCTTCATGGATACATATGGTAGACCTTGACGGCGCAAAGGAAGGAAAACCGGTAAATACTAAGATTTATAAAGATGTAGCGACTAAAACCTCATTGAAAGTCGAAGTGGGCGGAGGAATAAGGAATCTTGAAACCATTGAGGAATACCTTGCAATGGGAATTTCAAGAGTAATAATAGGTTCAGCAGCTTTGAAAAATCCTCAGCTTGTAAAAGATGCAGTGAATAAATTCGGCTGTGAAAAAATCGCTGTTGGAATTGATTCAAAAAACGGTATGGTTGCAACCGAGGGATGGCTTGAATCATCTGACGTCCATTATATAGATCTTGCAAAGAAAATGATTGAAATCGGTGTGAAATATTTTATCGTAACGGATATTTCTAAAGACGGTACGCTTTCAGGCGTAAATACCATTCAGTTGGCAGAGCTTTCAAAGGCAACAAAAGGGCAGTGTAAAATAATTGCAAGCGGAGGAGTTCATACAATTGAAGATATAAAAGAATGTAAAAAACTCGGACTTTACGGTACAATTTGCGGAAAATCCATTTATAAAGGTACTCTTGATCTGAAAGAAGCTGTTGAAATAGGGGAGGGAGCATAAATGCTTGCAAAGAGAATTATTCCTTGCCTTGACGTGAGAAACGGAAAGGTAGTCAAGGGAGTAAATTTTGAAGGAATTAAAGATGTAGGCGATCCGGTTTTATCTGCTGAGGAATATAATAAACAGGGCGCTGATGAAATAGTATTTTATGACATAACAGCTTCATTTGAAGGCAGAGGTGTTTTCCTTGACGTTGTAAGAGAAACTGCTAAAAAAGTATTTGTACCGCTTACAGTGGGCGGAGGAATTAAAACGGTTGATGATATCCGTGATGCGTTAAGGGCAGGTGCAGATAAGGTTTCTGTAAATTCACAGGCTGTACAGAATCCGCAGTTAATAAAAGACGGGGCTGATATTTTTGGAAGCCAGTGCATATGCGTTGGTATCGATGCAAAAAGAATTTCCGATAAAAAATGGACTGTCTTTATAAACGGCGGTCGTGTTGATATGAAGCTTGACCTTATAGATTGGGTAAAGCAAATCGAACAGCTTGGTGCGGGGGAAATATGCCTTAATTCCATTGATGCCGACGGAACTAAAGCCGGATTTGATATTCCAATGCTTGACGCTGTTTGCAGCGCTGTAAATATTCCGGTGATAGCAAGCGGCGGCGCCGGAAAAATTGATGATTTTTCAGAGGTGTTTGAAAAAACCGGTGCTACTGCCGCACTTGCCGCTTCGCTTTTCCATTTTAAGGAACTCACTGTTGGCGAGGTTAAGGATTATTGCAGAAGCAAAGGAATTATTGTGAGATAAATAGAAAGGCAATTTACAATGGAAAAAATAAAAGTGAATTTAAATAACCTTGACAAATATTTTGTCAAGAGCGAACTGATACCGGCAATTGTATATGAGGCAGATACTAAAACTGTTCTTATGCTTGCCTATATGAATAAGGAAAGTCTTAGAAAAACTTTGGAGACAGGATACACATGGTTCTGGAGCCGTTCAAGGCAGGAACTGTGGAATAAAGGCGCAACATCAGGTCATTTGCAGAAAATAGTGAGTATTTACAGCGATTGTGATGATGATACACTGCTTGTAAATGTTAAACAGACGGGAGTTGCCTGTCATACCGGAGAATACAGTTGTTTTTTTAATAATATTTATGAGGGAGAATAAAAATGACAGTTTATGAAGAAATTTTTGAAGTAATCAAGCAGAGAAAAAAAGATTATGAAAATGGTACTGCTCAGGAAAATTCTTATACCTGCTATCTTTTTGAAAAAGGTGTAGATAAAATCTGCAAGAAGATCGGTGAAGAAGCTTCTGAAACAATAATTGCAGCTAAAAATAAAGATAATGATGAACTGAAAAATGAAATAAATGATTTACTGTATCATGTAATGGTGCTTTGTGCAAATCAAGGACTTGAATGGTCAGAGGTAGAAAAGGTTCTGGAAGAACGAAATGAAAAGATCGGAAACTTAAAAAAATTTCATCAGGTTGATAAAAATACTTGATTTTGTAACAATTCGTTTCAAGTCTGAATATTATATATAGAAGTGTTCAAAAAATTTTGAAACTTTAGTATATAATAGGAGGACTTTTTTTATGAGCGAATATACTCGTCATTTTAACGACTGTGACGCTGTTCCAATTAAAGTTAACAGAGTATTTGACAGCTGCAGTGACAAAGACTGCGTTACCGGCGTTCAGGTTAATCTTGACTGTAAACTTCCGCCGGAAATAGCAATAGTTAAATCAAGATGTATAACAGTTTCAGACGTATGTATGAATGTTGAAGAAATACCGTTTAATAAGGGATTCTTTTCGGTTGATTTGACCTTTTCACTGGACGTTCAGCTTTTAGGTTATGAAAAAGCCTGTGGTGATCCCGTTATTCTTACCGGTACGGCAACAGTCAGCAAAAACTGCATACTTTATGGCAGTGAAACAAACTCTAAAACATTTTACAGCGACGGTACATCAATAGGAACCACAGGAAGCTGCTGCAACACTATTAATCCGCCGTCTGCCGCTGTTCAGGTTGTTTCGCCGATCGTACTTGAAGCTAAAATTGTTAAGGGATGTCAGCACTGTGACTGCGGATGCAGTGAAAGCAGCGAATTTCAGTTGCCTCCTCCAAGACCTCAGAGAGATGTTGTCTTGACGTTGGGTTTATTCTATGTTGTTGAATTGACTAGACCGGTTACTATAATGGTACCAACTTACAATTATACAATACCTCAAAAGGAATGCTGTGCAGATATGGCAAGTCCGTGTGAAATATTTGATAAAATTAAATTTCCGGTAGAGGAATTTTCACCTTCAAAACTTGAAAATAATAATAATTGCGGATGTACTTATCCGGCAGAACGCAGTATCAGTCAGGATGACTGCGGTTGTCAGGATATATAATTTTATCGGGACGGTCATAAGACCGTCCGTTAAATTATAAAAGAGGTATGTGTAGAAAATGAGATCAAGAAAGAAATTAAATAAAAGAAAAATATTTATTGCCGCAGTATTTACGGCTATTATAATAATAACAGTAATTTGTATTGACATTAAAATAAAGAACAAGATAGAACAGATAAGTATATATTACTGTAATATATCTGTGTCAGAAATTATAAATAAAAGCGTCAGCAAGACGCTTAATGATAATAACACAGAATATTCAGATTTAGTTTATGAACTTTATGACGCAGATAATAAACTGTCTTCAGTAAAGGTTAAAACTGATAAATTAAATATTCTTCAAACACAGATTATATCCGATATTAACCGTCAATTATTAAATAACAGCAAAAATAAAATTAAAATACCATTGGGGACTGTCAGCGGTTCATATTTGTTCAGCGGACGGGGTCCGGAAATTGAAATAAAATTTCTTCCGTCCGGATCAGTATCGTCGGCGCTGAACAGTGAGTTAACTTCTGCTGGAATTAATCAGTCTTGTCATAAAATTTCTATGAATATTACGGCTGATATTACAGCTGTGTTTCCTTCAGGAAGCTGTAATACCAGCGTACAATTAAATTGTATTTTAGCTGAATCTGTAATTATCGGAGAAGTACCTGACGGAATCATAGGAGAAAATATATCCTAAAATACATAATACGAGCTTTAATTTGAAAAAATAAGTTGAAAATATTGCATAATCGTGGTATAATAAACAATGTATTTATTGTAAAGTTAGTAAAAAACGGAGAGATTATGAATAGTTCGGAAATACTTGATAAAATAAAAAAATTGTCTGCGGAAATTGAAAGACATAATAAAAATTATTATGTGATGGATAATCCTGTGATTTCGGATTATGAATATGATATGATGATGCAGGAACTGAAAAAGCTTGAGAATGAATATCCTGAATTTGCTTTTGAAAATTCTCCTACAAAGCGTGTGGGGGGAGAGGCTCTTAACACATTTGAAAAAGTTGAGCACAAGGTACAGATGGGAAGCCTTCAGGATGTTTTTTCTTTTGATGAAGTGAGAAACTTTATTGAAAAATGCTTTGAACAGCTTGATGCTCCTGTATTTGTTGTCGAACCTAAAATTGACGGCTTATCTGTATCATTGGAGTATGTAAACGGAGAGATGAAAATCGGTTCAACCCGTGGAAATGGTTTTGAGGGAGAAAATGTAACAAATAATCTTAAAACTATAAAGTCAATACCGCTTATCCTGAATGAATCAGTTCCATTAATAGAGGTTAGGGGTGAAGTTTATATGCCCCGTAAAAGCTTTACTGAGCTTATAGAAAAACAGGAACTGAATGATGAACAACCTTTTAAAAACCCAAGAAATGCAGCCGCAGGCTCTCTTCGCCAAAAAGATTCTAAAATTACTGCACAAAGAAAACTTGATATTTTTGTATTTAATTTACAGCAAATTGAAGGTAAAAATATATTATCTCATAAAGAATCACTGGACTATATGAAATCGTTGGGGTTTAAGGTTATACCAAGTTATATTGAATGCAGAAATTATGAAGAAATTATTGCTGAAATAAATAAAATCGGTGAAAGCAGGAATAATTACTCTTTTGATATTGACGGTGTTGTAATTAAAGTCAATAATTTTGAACAGAGGGAAATAATGGGATCTACTGCAAAAGTACCGAAATGGGCAATCGCTTATAAATTTCCTCCGGAAGAAAAAGAAACAAAGCTTCTTGATATTGAGGTAAATGTTGGAAGAACAGGCGCAATAACGCCAGTGGCTGTTTTTGAACCGGTAAATCTGGCTGGGACAAGCGTTTCCAGAGCAGTACTGCACAATCAGCAGTTTATTGATGAAAGAGATATCAGAATCGGAGATACTATATTGGTAAGAAAAGCCGGAGAAATTATTCCGGAGGTTATTAAAACTGTATGTCATGATGAGAATTCTATGAGGTTTTCACTTCCTTCGGAATGTCCTGTTTGCGGAACGTCTGCGGTCAGATATGAAGATGAAAGTGTGCTGCGATGTCCTAATACTGACTGTCCGGCACAGCTTTTAAAAAATATTATTCACTTTGCTTCAAAGGATGCTATGAATATTGACGGTCTCGGACCTGCTATTGTACAGGTTCTTTTGGAAAAAGAACTTATTAAGTCGGTAGCAGATTTATACTGTATTGAATATGATCAGCTTGAATCTTTGGAGAGATTTGCAGAAAAGTCTGCTAAAAATCTTCTTAAAGCAATTGAAAATTCAAAAAGTAATAATCTTGACCGTCTTTTGTTTGCACTTGGTATACGGAATATAGGAGTAAAGGCTGCAAGGCTTTTATGTGAAAAATTCGGTAATATTGATTCTATTATGAATGCAGACGCTGAAGAAATATCAGAAATAGACGGGTTCGGAAACGTTATGGCAGAAAATGTGGTTAAGGCTTTTAAAGAAACTCATAGGATTGAACTTGTCAATAGATTGAGAGAATACGGAGTAAATATGATTTATAGATCTTCCGTATCCGGAGGAGACGGAAGATTCAAGGGTAAGACTTTCGTTCTTACAGGTACTTTGCCGACTATGAAAAGAAAAGAGGCTCAGTCCTTAATTGAAAAGCTTGGCGGAAAGGTTTCCTCATCTGTTTCAAAGAAAACTGATTATGTTGTTGCGGGAGAAGACGCTGGAAGCAAGCTTGTGAAGGCACAGGAATTGGGAATAGAAATTATAAGCGAACAAGAGCTTATTAATATATCAATGTAAAAGGATGGTAGATATGAAAATTGACATTAAACATATTGCGAAGCTGTCACGCTTGAGAATAGAAGATGATAAGCTTGAAAAATTTGAAAAGGATATGGAATCTATTGTTAACATGGTCGACAGACTGCCTGATGTTGAGGGCACGCTTGATCTGAACCCTAAGGATACTATGACTTTAAGGGAAGATAAAGCGGTTACTGATAAATTCAAACGTGAAGAACTGCTGAAAAATGCACCGGAGGTTCAGGCAGGCTGTCTGGTAGTTCCGAAAACTGTTGAATAAAGGAGTTTACAATGAGATTATATGAAAAAACAGCTTCAGAGCTGTCAGAAATGCTTAAAAATAAAGAATGCAGCGCTGTGGAATTATGCAATGATGTATTAGCAAGAATAAATGAAACTGAAAATAAAATTGGTGCTTATGTAACTGTAGCGGAAGAATCTGCAAAGGAAAATGCAAAGAAAATTGATAAAGCAATGGCAGCGGGAGAAAAGCTTCATCCGCTTGCAGGTATTCCTATAGGAATTAAAGATAATATTTCTACAAAAGGAATCAGGACGACTTGTTCTTCAAAAATGCTTGAGAATTACGTTCCTCCTTTTGATGCTACTGTAATGAATAAGATAAATAATGCCGGAATGACAGTTATTGGTAAAATGAATATGGACGAATTTGCAATGGGTTCTTCTACAGAAACGTCCTATATGCATCTGACAAGAAATCCTTATAATACAGAATGTGTTCCGGGCGGTTCGTCAGGCGGTTCCGCTGCCGCTGTTGCTGCCGGTGAGGCAATACTTACACTTGGTTCAGATACAGGTGGTTCTATACGTCAGCCTGCTGCACTTTGCGGTGTTGTGGGAATGAAACCTACTTATGGCAGCGTTTCCAGATATGGGTTAGTAGCGTTTGCTTCCTCATTGGATCAGATAGGACCTCTGGGTAAATCCGTTAAAGATGTGGCAATGCTTCAGAGCCTTATCTGCGGTCATGACAGATACGACGCAACTTCTAAAAATATTGAATATCCTGACTATGCGGCTGCACTTAAAGAAAATGCAAAAGGTCTAAAAATAGGTATACCTAAAGAGTATTTCGGTGAGGGAATTGATTCTCAGGTAAAGGAATCGGTAATGAAAGCCGTTAAAGAATTTGAATTACAGGGTGCAGTTATAAAGGAAATTTCTTTGCCGAGTACAGAATATGCAATTAACACATACTATATTATTGCGTCAGCAGAGGCTTCATCAAATCTTGC
>OCHE01000840.1_pt1 | contig 31681 bp, 29 predicted proteins | sample 1538681 | NCBI WGS metagenome assembly OCHE01 (sample SAMN04571717, study PRJEB22368) | human gut metagenome | biome: human gut; material: stool | host: Homo sapiens | place: Luxembourg | collected 2012-08-17
CGCTGCAGCCGCAGGGGCCGATGTGCCGGATGGTATCGAGCCGCGAGGAGGCAAGCTCGACGCCGGTGGACTTTTCCGGCAGCCTGATGGTGTTTGCGGACATCCAAAACAACCGCATCTACACCAAGCGCTGGGACGCTGCGGCGGGCGCTGCACGCTTCGGGGAGTATATTCCAGCGCCGCCTCCGCAGCCCGCGCAGAACGGCACACAGACCGCGACAGACCCAGTGCTGACGATGCTGCAGCAGATGCAGGCACAGCTTAACGGCATCAGCGAGCGGCTCACTGCCGCAGAAAAGAAGGAGGAACCGGCAGAATGAATCCGCTCATGATGATGATCCAGATGGCGCAGCGGGGCCGGAACCCGCTGGGCGCCCTGCAGCAGATGGGCGCGGGACCTCAACTCCAGCAGATGCAGCAGATGCTGGCGGGCAAAAATTATAACCAGCTCCTCCAGATGGCGGACAACGCCGCGCGGGAGCGCGGTACGACGGTAGAGCAGATGGCACAGCAGCTGGGGCTGCCTTTCCGTCGGTAAGCATATCCACTCGGTTTGCGGGTCCTGACAAAAGCCGCGCAGCAAGGACTCACCGGGCGCGCGCGGCCCGTGGGATCATAAAAACTGAGGAGGAAACAACAATGGCAGATGATTTTGGCATGGGGTATGCGCTGGGCGCTGACTCCGGCAACCGCAACAACAACGATATGTTTGGCGGCGGATCTTGGTGGATCGTGATCATCCTGTTCGCCCTGATTTTTGGAAACAACTGGGGCAACAACGGCAACAACGGGGCCGGTATGGCGGTGCCGTATCTCAGCGGCATCGACACGCGGCAGGCAGTCAACGACGGCTTTGTGACGGCAGAGATACAGAGCGGCATCCGCGGGCTCCAGAACGGCCTGTGCGACGGCTTTTACGCCATGAACACCGGCATGCTCAACGGGCAGATCGCGATGCAGCAGGGCTTTAACGCCACGCAGATGGGCATGATGCAGGGCTTTAACGGGGTACAGGGACAGATCTGCGACCTCGGTGCGAGACAGCAGCAGTGCTGCTGCGAGACGCAGCGCCTGATGGAGCGCGGCTTTGCCGACACCAACTACAACCTCGCGACGCAGAGCTGCGACATCCGCAACACCATCCAGAGCACGGCCCGCGACGTGATCGACAACGCCAACGCCAACACGCGCAGCATCCTGGACTTTATGGTCAACGACAAGATCTCGACCCTGCAGCAGGAAAACCAGACGCTCCGTCTGGCCGCCTCGCAGAGCGAGCAGAACGCCGTGCTCAAGGCCGCGATGGACGCCAACACGGCAGAGCTGATCCGCCGGACCGGCAACTCGACGCCGCAGCCGACGTACCTCGTCCAGAACCCGCACGCTGCTTACTGCGGCGCAGGCTGCCAGCAGGGCTACGGCTGCTGCTGACGGGATGAGAGATCGGGGCGGCAGATGCCGCCCCTGAGCAAAGGAGGATATACCATGGCATGCAACAACGTGTGTAAGCTGTGCCGCCGCCTTGTGATCTCGCAGGCCGTGACGTTTGCGGACGGCGTGCTGACGATCAACCTGCCGGCCGGGAGCTACAACGACGGCGAGAAATACTGTCTCGTCGTGGCGCAGACGATCCCGACGACGGCGACCATCACGGCTCCGGTCGTGGTGACGATCGGCAGCGGGACAGTACAGTATCCGCTGACAAGCTGCGGCTGCGCACAGTTGACCGCCTGTGCGATCCGCACGCGGACAAAGTACAGCACGGTGCTCAACACCACCGCGACGGGCGGCAGTTTTCGGCTGCTGGGTCGCGCTGCCTGCGCGCCGAGCAGCAATCTGGCGAGCGTCAACGGCACGGCGCCGACGGCATAAGGAGGGACGATATGGACGCCAGGACAAAAATGATGTTCTACCGCCGCGGGAGCGGCGAGGAGGAACGCAGAGACCGGCCGGAGGGCCGATTCCGCGACGGGCGCGGACGCGAGCGCTACAATGACGGCCGCTATGCACCGCGCAGCGACGGAGACTATGATCGCCGATACCGCGACGAGCCGATGGGCCGCCGGTACGACATCGAGCCGAGAGGCGGCGGCCGAAGCCGCGAGCCGGGGCGCCGAGAGATGGGGCATATCGGATTCGAGCAGCAGGACGATGACGAGCGTCTGTCGTGGGAGGAGGCCGAGAAGTGGGTCGGCGGCATGAAAAACGCCGACGGCACGGTCGGCGCGAAGTGGGCACCGGACCATGTGCTCAAGATGATGCACGAGCGCGGCATTGACTGCGACCCAATCGAATTTTGGTGCGCAATGAATGCGGTGTACAGCGATTTTTGCGAGGTACTCATGGACCACGGCTGCAGCGGGACGGACCTCTACCTCGATCTCGCCAAGGCGTGGCTCGAGGACAAGGACGCCGTGCCGGACAAGGCGCGCGTGTACTACGAGTGCATCGTGGAGTGACACAAAAACAGCCCCGGCAGGAGACTGCCGGGGCCTTTTGTGCACCGAATGAGCACCGAGAGTTTTGCAGATTTGAAAATCGAGGTAAGAGAAAGTTGAAGTTTGAGCAATGTAAAGAGAGAAAATGAGATGCGTTGAGAGGCAGTGAGAGGAGGAGGGAGAGAAAAAGGAGGGGTGAATGTAATACTACTTAAAGATTGCCAATGCCCTATGCGTATCGCTTGATTATTTGCTTATTGATTGCATTAGCGCACATTATGGATTAGAAGGTGCAGACGATCTGTTTCAGAATTTTATAGGCGAAACCGAAGAACAGCTTGCACGAGAAATTTTAATCGCCATTCAGCATTATTTGCAGAGAAAAGAATAGAGGCGTTCCAAATTAGTGGAACGCCGTTAGAAGTGCTATTCAAAATCTTTCTGTTCAAGTAGCATTTGGATAAAAACAAGTATCAATTTCTGTCGCTTTTCGGTGCAGGTAGCAGCAAGGCGAGAAATCTCATCTAAGCTGGTACCTTTGCTTGAAAGTTCCGCATAGAAGATTTGATCCGCTGAAACCCCCATACACCGTATAAGGCGATAAAGTGTATCGACACTTGGATTTTTTTGCCCAAGTTCAATCGCTGCAAGGTGCCGCAATCCGGTATCAGAGTGTTCTGCAACCCATTCCCGTGTCAGTCCTTTTTCTTCGCGCAGTGTTCGGAGAATAGCCCCAAGTTGATTTGTAATTTGACCATGTTTATCTGACACCGCTGGTTCACCCCCTTTAAAAACATTGTAAAGGCGTGAATCGCCATGTGGAATGTCCCATTGGTGTCGTTATTTTGGCTCTATTAGTGACCCATCCCTCTGTTCTGCCATATAAAAAAACGGCAGAATTGAGGGACTATTGATATGCAAAGATTAACTTAAAGCCCTCCATTCTGTCAGAATGGAGGGCTTTATGCTACTTCTTTTTCTAAGGAAACTCTTTATGAGTTTCCGGTGGTAACCAGCCACCCAGCTACCAGCAGTTTATTGTCAGACCTGTCAAAGCCGCATAAAGAGCGGCAATGAACGAGACGGTCCCAGACATGAACTGCTGGTAGTTTTATTTTGGCTCCAATTAGGGGAAGCTTTTGTAAATCGGTTCCCACCATATTATGCTCGATCTCCCCCCCATTTCGGCTCACCTGTCAACTGGACCCGTGAACCGAAATGGAGGTACATAATGCAGAAAATCAATCTTCGGGAGTTGTATCCCGATATTTATAAAACAGACACTTATCTGGAAGTAACTGATGAAGTACAAGCGGTGTTTCTTGCCGACAAACGGGCTGATGCTGCCTATGAGCGCCAGATGTATCGCTATAAAGCTCACTATTCTCTGGACTGCAACAATGGCATAGAGAAAGCTGTTATACAGCGTCCGGCAACCCCGGAGGAAATTCTGGAGGATAAACAACTGCGGGATCGGCTCTATACTGCGGTGATGGCTCTGCCCGACAAGCAAGCCAAAAGAATCTACGCAAAGTATTACCTGGGTATGAGCGCCAGGGAAATTGCTCAGGCCGAGGGCGTTGATCCCCGCCGAGTGCGTGACAGTATCCATCTTGGCCTAAAAAAGTTGGCTAAATCCTTTTAACAGGCGTCCGCATTATGCCGTTTTTGTCAGTACCTATAAGAAGGGAATCTCTTACCTTCCTTGGTACATTGACAACCGAATAGACGGCATTTCTGGTACATAACTCATGTACGAGCGAATCAGGCGCGCCGCCAAGAAGGACAAGCCAAGGAGGTGATGAACGAGCTGTCCTGAGCGATCAACGCAAGCCTGGAACCCGAAGGTGGCACTTCGGAGCGCGGTGACTACATGGGGGCTTAAAGATACTTCCTCACGGCCTCCTAAAGACTTGGGGGGAACCCTGCGGCGCACGAGTAAAACGACGCTGCGGAGTTATGACAACCGCGCCAGCGGAGACCTGTTATGTTCCCATCGTCAGGGTTGCGTGGCAAATGTGACGAGTAAAATAAGTAATAAGTAAATTAGTCAACAGCCATATTGGGAGAGAGCGTGTATAGATAGCACCTCATCAATAACCAGTATGGCTGTTTTTTGGATATATATGGAGGATATATGATTATGACAGCTGTAAGTGAGAAAGATGCTGTTATCTGTATCCATGACGATTATTGTATTGATATTGAAGCAGCAGAAATCTCACAAATTTTATTGAAGATAGGTGAGCTTATTTCTAATTCCTATCGCAGTACGAAGGCAGAGAAATTAAGTGAATCTTAAAGCATAGCAAGCTTCTTTCTCATAAGCAAGGATGTGGAAACATTAATCCGTATCTTTGCGAAAAGGAAAAGTGTTGAGTAAAATGGTAACAGAATAACCCGCGGGAAGGAGGTGTGATAATGGAACGGTATTTGATGTATTTGAGGAAATCCAGAATGGATACAGATTTTGACGAAATTTCTGTTGAAGAAACTTTGAACAGACATCGACGCATTTTAGAGTCTTTTTGTAAGGAAAGACGATTAAATGTTGTTGATGTCTTGGAAGAAGTAGTTTCGGGAGAATCCTTGTCGTCCAGACCTAAGATGCTTCGTTTGCTGGAACTGGTCAATACTGGAATGTATGCAGGAGTTATTTGTATTGATATTGAGCGTCTTTCCAGAGGGTCATCCTTGGAATCCGGTTATATCATGCAGGTACTTCAAACGAATAATTGTAAAATTATCACACCGTCCAAGATCTATGATCTTCAGAATGAATCGGATGAACAGTTTACTGATATGAAGTTTATGTTCAGCCGGTACGAATTGAAAACCATCACAAAGCGCTTGGTTCGCGGAAGAAATCAATCAGCTTCTGAGGGCAAATTTCTTGGTTCAGTAGCTCCGTATGGATACCGTGCCTATAAACTGGTTGGTATGAAAGGGAATAGCCTGCGAATTGAACCGAAAGAAGCAAAAGTGGTGCGGATGATTTTTGATATGTATGGGAAACAAGGAATTGGCTACAATACGATTGCCCATGAACTGAATCAAATGAACATTCCATCTCTAACTGGTACATGGGGGCAAACATCCATCACAAATATCTTAAATAATGAAGTTTATTTGGGAATGATCCGCTGGAAACATGAACCTACAAAGCGAGTAGTTAAAGACGGGATGCTTACTAAGAAAAGAGTTACCAGTAAAGACTATGAGTTGTATGAAGGATTACATGAGCCAATTATAGATCAGGAACAGTGGGATCGAGTAAAAGCAGTTCAGAGCAGTCGTAATCACGCATCAGTTCATAAGGATAAAAAACTTATGAATCCATTTGCAACAATTCTTTTTTGTGAAAAGTGTGGAGCAGTAATGAAGCGGAATGTTCCGGCGAAGACCCAAAACACTTCTCCATGGTACAGATGTCCAACTCGTGGATGTAATTGTCGGACTATAAAATGTGATTTTCTTGAAGCAGAAGTGGTGAAAGCCATGTCTCAATGGTGGGGTGAGTACACTATTAAAATAAAGGAAGATAAGGTAGCACAAACGGACTCTACGGAGACGGCATTGAGTATTGTAAGAGAGCAACTTACAGAGCTTCAGTTACAGCAGGATAAGATATGTGAATATCTGGAGAAGGGTATTTATACAATAGAAATGTTTACAAAGCGAAATGATACCTTAACCAGAGAAATACATAAAGTTCAGGCAGCTGAAAATGAGTTGCTGAAAAAACAGGGGGCTCAAAAAGATATTCATGATGTAGAGAAAGAAATAATTCCGACAACACAGCACATTCTCGACAGCTATCCACAGCTTTCTGTTGAAGAAAAGAATCGTTTATGGAAGATTGTTATGGAACGGATCACTGCTTACCGTACACCAGGTGGAGAAGTTAGCATTCACATCTATCCTAAACTTCCTATGCGATAAGTTTATATTGAACCGAGTGCAACAGCATCTCGACCAACGCCTCCTTTTGTGGTATAATTCAATATTATGCCATCAGAAGGGAGGCGTTTTTATGGGCGAACAGAAGCCTGAAAAAACGAAAAAACATATATGTGCTGGTCTGTTGGCCCATGTGGATGCCGGCAAGACAACACTGGCAGAGAGCCTTTTATATACCTGCGGAACGATCCGCAAGGCAGGAAGAGTGGATCACGGAGATGCTTTTCTGGACAATGGGGACATGGAGAGGAAGAGAGGCATTACCATATTCTCCAAGCAGGCGAGAATCCGGTGGAAAGATGTGGATATCACTCTGTTAGATACCCCTGGGCATGTGGATTTTTCCGCTGAAATGGAGAGGACACTGCAGGTACTGGACGCAGCCATTCTTGTGATCGACGGCAGCGACGGCGTGCAGGGGGATGTCTACACACTGTGGAGATTATTGAAAAGATATGAGGTTCTGGTATTTTTATTCGTAAATAAAATGGATCAGCCGGGCACCGAGCGGGACAAAATACTGGCCGAACTGCAAGGTAAGCTGGATGGCAATATTGTAACCGTTGAAAATATCATGGCGCAGGATGAATCCGAAGAGGACCGTGAGCAGGAACTGGAACATGCCGCCATGTGCAGTGAAGTACTGATGGAGGAATACCTGGAGACCGGATCCTTGCAGCCGGAGAGCATAGCATTCACTGTGGCGCAGCGGAAGCTGTTTCCCTGCTTTTTTGGATCCGCATTAAGACAGGAAGGCATAGAAAAGCTGTTGGACGGACTGTCTTTCTATCTGCCGGAACCGGAATATTCACAGGAGTTTGGAGCCAGAGTCTATAAAATCGGCAGAGATACGTCGGGGAACCGTCTGACGTATCTGAAAGTCACCGGAGGGACACTTCGGGTCAAAATGATGATTGGTAATGAGAAAAGCGGTGCCGGGGAAGAGACCTGGGAGGAAAAGGCAGATCAGCTGCGCCTGTACAATGGAGGAAGCTATGAGACCGCAGACAGCGTGCCGGCGGGAGAAGTCTGTGCGGTCACAGGACTTACGAAGACATTTGCAGGACAGGGACTGGGCTATGAAAGCGAGAATCTGGCACCGGTGTTGGAACCGGTATTGACCTACAGGCTGAGTTTTCCCCCGGATGTGGATCCCGTGACAGCACTCGGAAAGCTCAGACAGCTGGAAGAAGAGGAGCCGCAGTTACATGTATTATGGCAGGAGGAAAAGCGGGAGATCCATATGCAGGTCATGGGGCAGGTGCAGATGGAGATCCTGAAAAATATCCTGTGGGAGCGTTTCGGACTGGAAGCGGAATTCGATGCGGGAAGCATTGTCTATAAGGAGACGCTGGCGGAACCGGTGGAAGGCATCGGACATTTTGAACCCCTGCGACATTATGCGGAAGTACATCTGCTGCTGGAACCCGGTGAACGGGGCAGCGGCTTGCAATTTGCCTCTCTGTGCAGTGAGGATATGCTGGATCGGAACTGGCAGAGACTGATCCTGACTCATTTGGAGGAAAAAAGGCATGTGGGAGTGCTCACCGGATCGGAGATCACAGATCTTCGAATACTGTTGATCGCCGGGAAGGCACATACTAAGCATACGGAAGGCGGGGATTTCCGGCAGGCGACTTATCGCGCCATCCGGCAGGGACTGCGCAGCGGGAAAAGTGTTCTGCTTGAGCCGTGGTTCTCCTATCGACTGGAAGTGCCGACAGAGAATCTCGGAAGAGCAATGTCAGATATCACCAGGATGAACGGACGATTCGATCCGCCTGTGACAGAAGGGAACAGCAGCGTACTGACGGGCAGTGTGCCGGTGGCAACCATGCGGGATTACGCCAGAGAAGTGGCTTCCTATACCAAAGGACACGGCAGACTGTCCTGCAGCCTGCAGGGGTACGAGCCCTGCCATAATACAGAAGAGGTGATGGCACAGACGGATTACGATCCGGAGGCGGATACCGCCAACCCTACCGGTTCCGTATTCTGTGCCCACGGGGCCGGTTTTCAGGTGCCATGGGATCAGGTGTCGGAATACGCCCATGTGGAGAGCGGCTGGGTACCGGATTCGGAGGGAAATGCAGAGTCGGGGGATGACGCCTTACAGGGAATGCCGGCAGTGAGCAGACGGCAGGGAGCTGTACGGCAGACGGGGGGCGGCGCAGAGCGTATCATATCCCAGGAGGAGATCGAAGAGATCTTCCGCAGGACCTATGGAAAAGGGGCAGAAGATCCGCATAGATTCCGCAGATATCATACATCCTCCGGCAGTCGCAGCAACTATACGGAAAGTCCGGCAGACAGTATACGGACACCGAAGACCAAAGCAGGCCCTCAGGAAAAACCGGAAGAATATCTGCTGGTGGACGGTTATAATATTATTTTCGCATGGTCGGAGCTGCGGGAGCTGGCACAGATCAATTTAGACAGCGCCAGGGACAAACTGATGGATATATTGTGCAACTATCAGGGATATCAGGGATGCCGGCTGATTTTGGTCTATGATGCCTATAAGGTGAAAGGAAATCCGGGATCTGTGATGAAATATCATAACATAGAAGTGGTCTATACGAAGGAAGCGGAGACTGCAGACCAGTATATTGAGCGCACCACACATGAGCTGGGAGCAAAACCGCAGAAATACCGCGTGACGGTAGCTACCTCAGATGCCCTGGAGCAGATGATCATCTGGGGCAACGGTGCAGTCAGAATGTCTGCCCTGGGGTTAAAAGCAGCGGTGGAATCCGCCGGAGCAGAATATTTTAACAGCTGAATTATGACCGCTTCGCAGTGACATTTGGATTGAGGTGGTTTTATAGTACTTGAAAAAAGGTAATCTATATCTGTCGGATGGAGCGGATGATGAAAGCTCCGGTAAAAATCCGGATAAAAGAACAGAGAGGTATAGATTATGAGAAGAAAAGCCATTTCCAATATTATGTTTTATGTTACTACAGTATTATTGATCCTGACCATTGTATTCTGCATCGGAAGCACGGTGAAAAGCGAAAGCAGCAATGAAACACAGCGTATTGAGAATCGGGTGAAGGAACAGCAGCTGCTTACAAAGGTGAAGCAATATCTCAATGAGAATGGCTGCTGTAACAGTGGTGTGACACTGACTTATGTGATGGATGAAAGCGGAGCATGTGATTATACCTTTACGATCCACCATAAGAGGATCAATGACATGAGTGAAGAGGAACGTGAAGCTTTCAGCGCAGAGCTTATGCAGGCATGCAATGCTTCCGGCAGTTACAGCATCTCTTATGAATATCTTCTGACAGATTTTTAAGGGAGACATGACATTTTTCAGAATAGGGGTTATACTGTTATCATATGCCGCAGCAGAGGCAATGGGAAAGGAGAAGGACAGATGACATTTATTCCCAAACCACATGAGATATATAAGCATTTTAAAGGGAATCTGTACCAGATCGTTACGATAGCACAGCATTCGGAGACCGGAGAGCAGCTGGTGATCTATCAGGCAATGTACGGAGATTTTAAGACATATGCGAGACCGCTTGCGATGTTTACGAGCGAAGTGGATAAGGTCAAATACCCTGAGATACAGCAGAGATTCCGCTTTGAATTACAGGGTGCGGATGCGGACAGACAGACCCGTGAGACTGACGCAGTGAGTGGGGCGCAGGGCGTAGCAGCACAGCCGGAAGCACCGGCAGTGCATATAGAAGTTGCAGAGGAGGAGCCCGCACTGGATCCTTTGGTATTAGAATTCCTGGATGCGGATTCCTATGAGCAGAAGTTAAATATTCTCGCAGGCTTACATCACCGGATCACCGATGAGATGATCACGACCATGGCAATCGCCTGTGATATCGAAGTAAATGACGGTGAGACGGAGGAGCGTTATGAAGAACTGAAAAACTGCCTGCTCACCATGGAGAAGTTTGAATGCAATCGCCTGCGGTAGACACTATGGATAAATACAATGAAAATTTAACGGATGTTAAGGAAATCTTTAGGAAAGGTGACCTTCGGGCAATTCCCAAACCACTTTTAAAATGGTATGATAATAATCGTAGGATTCTTCCCTGGAGAGAACAGCCCACACCCTATCGCGTATGGGTCTCTGAGATCATGCTACAGCAGACCAGGGTGGAAGCGGTGAAGCCTTATTTTCAGAGATTTATGGATACCCTGCCGGATATCGCGGCATTAGCGGAAGCACCGGAGGAGACTCTATTAAAGCTTTGGGAGGGACTTGGTTATTACAACCGGGTGCGTAATCTGCAGAAAGCAGCAATTCAGATCATGGAAGATTATGCCGGAATTATGCCGGATTCTTATGAAGAATTGCTGAAACTGAAAGGAATCGGAAGCTATACGGCGGGAGCAGTATCTTCCATAGCTTATGGAAAACCGAACCCGGCGGTAGATGGAAATGTGCTCCGTGTGATCGCCCGCATCCGTAAGGATGATCGATGTATCTCAGAGGATAAAGTGAAAAAAGCCGTGGAGAAGGACTTGTGGGAGGTTATACCGAAGGACAGGCCGGGGGATTTTAACCAGGCAATGATGGAGATCGGAGCCTGTGTGTGTATTCCAAACGGTGCCGCTCATTGTGAGGAGTGTCCGCTTCGGCAGATCTGTCTGGCATACGAAGATGGAACACAGCAACAGTACCCGAATAAGGCAAAGGCAAAGGAACGGACCATAGAGGAGAAGACGATCCTCATTATCCGGGATGCGGAGCTTGCGGTGCTGCACAAGCGACCGTCTAAGGGCCTGCTCGCCGGAATGTATGAATTCCCGTCAATGAAGGGATTCTGTACGGCGGAAGAGGTGAAGGAATATCTGACAGAGAACGGGCTGCAGGTACTCAGGATCCAGCCGTTGGAGGATGCAAAGCATATTTTCTCCCACAGAGAATGGCATATGAAGGGATATCTCATTCGGGTCGATGAACTCGCACCGAAGAAGGTGGGACCGGATTCTGCGGACTGGATCTATATTGAACCCCGGGAGACGCAAGACAGATATCCCATTCCTTCTGCATTTGCAGCTTATGCGAAGGGACTGAGCATGCAGCTTGGAATACCTCGAACTATGTTTTAATATGAAGAAAGGACAGCAATCATGAAATTACTTTCCATAGCAATTCCCTGTTATAATTCTGAAAAGTATATGAGAAAATGTATTGACTCCCTGTTAGTCGGAGGGGAGGATGTGGAGATCCTGATCGTTGATGACGGATCTACTAAGGATCGCACTGCGGAGATCGCAGATGAATATGAAGCACAGTTTCCTACGATCGTCCGCGCGATCCACAAGGAGAACGGTGGACACGGTTCTGCAGTGAATACCGGAATTGCCAATGCTACCGGATTATATTTTAAGGTGGTGGACAGTGATGACTGGGTGAAGCAGGATGCCTATTTTAAGATCCTGGACACTCTGCGGGAGCTGGCAGGAGGCGGTCAGGCACTGGACATGCTGATCAGCAACTATGTCTATGAGAAGGAAGGCGAGCGTCGCAAGAAAGTCATTCAGTACCGTCATATTCTGCCGGTAGAGAAGATGTTCACCTGGGCGGACTGCCATCATTTTATCAAGGGACATTACATACTGATGCACTCCGTGATCTTCCGTACGAAGCTGCTTCAGGAATGCGGACTGAAGCTTCCGGAGCATACTTTCTATGTGGACAATCTGTATGTGTTTGAACCGTTACCTTATGTGAAAAATATGTATTATCTGGATGTGAATTTCTACAGATATTATATAGGAAGACAGGATCAGTCCGTGAACGAGACGGTCATGATCTCCCGTATCGATCAGCAGATCCGTGTGACAAAGCTGATGATCGATTATCTTGTGGCAAAAAAACAGGAGTTGGTCAAGAACAGACGCCTGTATCAGTACATGCGTAACTATCTGGAAATTATTATGACAGTGTCATCCGTTCTGCTGATCCGCTCCGGTACTCAGGAACACCTGGATAAGAAGAAAGAATTGTGGGAGTATCTTAAGAGCAAGGATAAGAGACTGTACCTGTGGATGCGCAATGGCATCATGGGCGGAACGATGAACCTGCCCGGAAGAGGCGGACGCAAGATTTCCGTAGAGGGGTACAAGATCTGTCAGAAGCTGTTTGGTTTTAACTAGTCAGGGTTTTATTTTTGATAAGCCAGAAAAAGCTTCAAAAGTCTGAGTGCATAATCACGTTCTCTTTGTTCGGAATTATTTAGCATAGTTAAAATAGCGGATACTTCGGCGGTTTGCCCGGGGTATCCGTTTTCTTCGATTTCTTTTCCGTAAATAATGTAATCCAGTGACATATCTAAAGTTTCGGAAAGCGCCATCAGAGTTTCTACACTCATGCCGCAGCTGCCACGTTCGATATCGGCATAATATTTTGCAGCACGGTCTATTTTTTCTGCCATTTCATCCTGCGTAAATCCTAACAGATTCCTTTTTTGACGAATTCGGTCACCGGCAGCCAGTCGATCATATGTTTTTTTCATTTATACCTCCAATATCATTATCCCCATGAATTGCCCCATATTTTTAGTGTAATCATAAAAGCATTTTCTATGAACTTTTCCCATTTACATTATGAATACCGTAAACTATTGACAATACCAGTTTTAAACGTATATAATGGGTACGTTTAAAACAGAAATTAAAATTACGTTAAAAACGTAGTGACAGAGGGAATTCTTACAATAGACCGGAAAAAATCCGGAAAGAGGAAGTACAAATGAAGAAAAAAATCATTTCCGTAATCGCTGGCGTGGCCGGTCTGACCATGGCTTATTTTTTAGCGAGCGGAATCTCTCATATCATCTATAACCATCCGGCGGAAAGCACACCTGCAGAGAGCGAAACGCAAAGCACTGTGCAGGGAACTGAGGAAGCAAAAAGTGCCATGACCGAGGATGAGATCAACGAAATGCTGGCAGGCATGAAGACAACGGAAACGGCAGAGACCGAGACCGCAGTAGAAGAGCAGAAGGAAGTCATCCCTGTGAAATTCGAAGTGCTTCAGGAGGTGAACCCGGATGCCTATGCCTGGATCACCGTACCCGGTACGGATATTGATTATCCGATCCTGCAGCATGCATCCGACAATTCTTATTATCTCATGCATAATATCGACGGTTCCTATGGATATCCCGGTTGCATCTACACCGAGAATATGAACAGTAAGGACTTCACAGACAACAACACCGTGATCTATGGACACAATATGAAAAACGGTTCCATGTTCGCACAGTTACATAAATTCGAAGATCCGGACTTTTTTGATGCGAATAGAGAAGTGTTGATCTATCTGCCCGGAGAAGTATTGCATTACACCATTTTTGCAGCCCATATCTACGATGACAGACACCTATTGTACAGCTTTGACTTTACGGATCCGGAGGTCTATCAGAAATACCTGGATTCCATATTCAGCACCCGCGATATGAGTGCAAATATTGACAAGGACATCACTGTGACAACGGATGATCAGATCATTACTTTGGTGACCTGTATCGGCAGCCAGCCGAATAACCGACTCCTGGTGCAGGCCGTGCTGACCGACAGAGAACCGGGTGCGGAGACAGCCCGGGCGGCATCTGCAACAGAATAGACCAACAAAGTATTTTATGCGTGGGAGACAGACTATGAAGAAGGAAGAAAGCAGAGACAGCCTCATAGATATTCCGATTGAAGATGAACGTGACGAATCCCAGCTGACAGGCCGGAAAGCGGCAGAATACAATAAGCAGCATGTCATCCGGCACAGAAAGCGTGTCCGCACGAAGATATTATGTGCTCTGGGAATATTGCTGGCACTGCTTGCAATCCTCGCAGTGATCGCAGTGATCCTCGTTAACGTGTGGAGATCCACCGGCCGTGCAAGCCTGCTTCATCATGCACAGGGCAACAGTACCGATGCTGCACAGGCGATGCAGGAAGCGGCAAATGAGAAAAATTCCGAAGCCTCCGAAGCACAGGAAGCGGAAGAATCCTATGAACTGCAGGAAGGTCAGATCCGTTACAACGGTAAAACTTACCAATATAAAGATAATCTTATGAATATCCTCTGTCTGGGAATCGATAGCCGTGACGGCATTGCGAAGGAGAAGACACCCGGTAAGGCAGGTCAGGCAGACTGCGTGATCCTGGCGGTACTGGATGATGAAGCGAAGACCATTCAACTCATCAACATCTCCAGAGATTCCATGGTGCCGGTACATATATATGCTACCGACGGAAGTTATGTGGAGGATCGGACGGAACAACTGGCTCTGCAGTATGCTTACGGCAACGGCAGGGACTGGAGCTGCCAGCTCATGGAGCAGACGGTATCCGAGCTGTTCTATGGAGTGCCGATCCATGGCTACTGTGCACTGTCCATGAACAGTATTGCAGATCTGAATGATGCGGTAGGCGGCGTGACTGTGACCGTGCCGGAGGATCTGGCAGTGATGCAGCCGAAGCTGTTCACTGCAGGCGATATTGTGACCCTGAAGGGCAAACTGGCATACCATTTTGTTCATGACCGTGACTTTAAGTCTACAGATATTGCTTCCAATAATAAGCGTATTGCCAGACAGAAAGCTTATGCGGTTGCTTTCGTCAACCAATTAAAGCAGGGCATGAAGGAAGATATGACCCTTCCCGTGAAGCTGTACCAGACCGCGGAGAAGCAGATGGTGACCAGTATCGGCCTGGATCAGGCAGTATATCTGTGCACGGAATATATGAACAGCTCCTTTGATACCGACAATATCTACACTATCGCCGGTGAAGTCACCAAGGGAGAGGAATATGCGGAGTTCAACGTGGATGATGATGCTCTGTATCAACTGATCCTCGATGTGTTCTATGAGGAAGTAAACTAATATTAATCACGGTATAACCGGTTGGAAACAGCCGTTTATATATAGAAACCATTCTATACTCTACGAAAGGAGATAAATGTCCAATGAAAAAAGTATATGCTTTGTTATTAGTTGCAGTTATGACCGTAGCTATGGCAGTTCCTACCTTCGCAGCAAACAGCCCTGAGGCTGATCCTGTTGTAAAGACCGCTGCCGGTGTTGATGTCGTAGCAGCAGCAAAGGAAGTTAAGACTTCCGTAGCAGCAGCTTCTGTAGTAGTTCCTTCTGAGCAGCTTGCTAAGCAGGTTGTATCCGTAACCTCTACAGAATCCGTGCTGAAAGACTTAAACGTTCCTACCAGCGCTAAACTGGTAGCAGCAGTTGATGTATCCTACAGCGGAGAGATCCCTGCAGGCGGCGTACAGGTTCCTTTCAAGGTTCCCGGCGCTAAGAAGGGTGATATGGTATATGTTCTTCACAGACAGCCCAACGCACCTTACACCTGGGAAGTAGTTGGTTCCGGCGTTCTCGGTGATGACCTCACCGTAACCGGTACTTTCACCAGCTTCTCTCCCGTTGCATTCATGGTAGTTGATGCAGCTGATGTTGCAGCAACCGCAGTGAAGGCTCCCAAGACCGGCGAGTTCTAAGATATTCTTACGAACTTAATTTCATAAGGCCTTATGAAGTATTGGTCATAAATGAAATAAGAATGAAATTGAAGTAAAAAGGTAGAGTGGTTTCTATGAGACCGGTGTGGCGCTCCGGCGCCATGCCGGGATCAAAAAAAGGAGAAATATCGCATGGAATATATTGATATGCATTCCCACATACTGCCGGGTCTGGATGATGGTTCGAAAAACATGGAAATGACACTTGCCATGCTGCGGGTAGCCGTAGAAGAAGGCATCGGCACGATCTATACCACCCCCCATTGTATGCCGGGGAAGGGACATCCGACGCTTGCAAAGGTGGAGGAACGGATCCGCCTGGTACAGAAGGCGGCCGAGGCAGAAGGAATTCAGATCACCTTAAAAAAAGGCACAGAGTATTACTACATAGAAGAAATGTCAGAATGGATGGAAGAGGGGAAGATCATCACCTTGGGAGATTCCCATTGTGTATTGGTAGAATTCGAACCCTATGCGGAGGAAAAATACATCCGCAATGCAGTCAGAGAGATCATGGGATTCGGTTATCAGCCGGTGATCGCCCATGTGGAGAGATACCGGAATCTGATGGAGCGGAAATTCGCCGCCATCCAGTGGATGAGGGAGATCGGGGCACTGATCCAGGTGAACTGTGCTTCCGTGACCGGAGATAACGGTTTTACTACAAAACAGAATGTGAAGAGCCTGCTGAAAAACGGTCTGGTGGATTTCGTATCCACAGATGCACACAGACCGGAGGGCAGAGCTCCTTATATAGAGAAATGTGCGGAGCTACTCCGCAGAAAATATGGAGATATCTATGCCGCGGAACTTACGGGTGGCAATGCCCGGAGGTTCCTGGCACACAACTAATGAACTCATTTATGTATAACGAGAGGAAAAATACCATGCAGACTTCTTATCAGGAAGATGAAATTGAAATCGATTTACAGGATCTGTTCGGTCTGCTCCTGCACAAAGCCTGGATCATTATTCTCGCAGCCATCGTGGCAGGTGCCATAGGATTCGCGGTGAGCTTTTTTCTGATCACACCGCAGTATGAATCCACCACCAGCATCTATATCTCTACCAGCAAAGGGAATGAGAACAGCATGACCTACAGCGATGCGCAGCTGGCCAGCCAGCTGACCAAGGACTATGAGGAACTGATCCTGGGACGTACTGTACTGGAAAAGGTGATCGCACAGTATCAGCTGGATGAAAGCTACGAGAGTCTGAAAAAGAGAGTGTCCGTAGAAAATACTTCTAACACCCGTATCATCAGCATCACGGTAAAGGATCCGAATCCTGCCAATGCACAGATCATAGCCAATAGCATCCGTGATGTTGCAGCGGTACATATCAAGGATGTGACGGATGTGGAGGCTGTAAATGTAGCGGATGAGGCAAACCTGCCGGAAAAACCCTGTGAGCCTTCAATCCCGAAGTGGACTGTGATCGCAGCCTTGATCGGCGTGATCCTGTCAGCCGGTATTATCATAATGCAGTATCTGCTGGATGATACGATCAAGTCTTCCGAGGACATTGAGAAATATCTGGAGTTGTCTACCCTGGGACTGATACCTAATTTTGATACCGTGGAGAAGAAAAAGAAATCCCGGAGATCAAAGGAGGAAGAGGAAAACTATGAGCCCCGGATGGAAGCGGACGAGACCATCGAAGTCGTAGATATAGAAAAGGAGCAGGAAGATGCAGAGCATTGAATTAAAAATGGAAAAACAGGATTTCCGTACCAAAGAAGCATTTAAAACGCTCCGAACGAACATCGAATTCTCCGGAGAAAATATCAGGGTCATCTGTGTGACCAGCTGTACACCGAACGAAGGCAAGAGCAGCGTGTCCTATGAGCTTGCCAAATCCTTTGCACAGAATGGAAAGAAAACAATCCTCATTGACGCCGATCTGCGTAAGAGTGTCATGAGGGGCAGACATAAAAAAGGTAAAGTTCGCTTTGGACTGACCAATTACTTAGTCGGCAAAGTAGATCTCGATACGGCAATCTGTGAGACGGATATTCCGAACTTCCATCTCCTCTTCGCCGGACCGGTACCGCCCAACCCCAGTGAGCTGCTGGGCAATTCCCGATTCGAGAAAATGGTAGAGGCATGCCGTATGAAGTATGACATGGTCATCATCGATACACCGCCGCTCGGAAGCGTTATCGATACTGCGGTCGTCTCCAAATTCTGTGACGGCGCGGTGATCATCCTCGCCTGCGGTGAGATCAGCTACCGATTCGCTAAGAGGGTCAAGGACCAGCTGGCAATGACCGGATGCAAGATCCTCGGCTGCGTGTTAAATAAGGTAGAGATGAGCGGCAAGGGATACTACGGCAAATATTATGGCAAGTACTACGGGAAGTACTATGGCAAATATTACGGTAACTACGGAACGGAAGAGTAAACGAAGATAAAACAGGAGGGGAAGCCTGCTTCGTTTGTCCGTTGTAACGGGAGTAGTATTAAGGGTAGACAACATGGAGGAAACTAGAAGCTAAAAAACAAAAAAATAATTGTGATAAACCGAAAAAATTCGGGGGGGGGTAGAAACATGTACAAAAAAAAGTACAGTGGCTGGCTGAAACATGCAGACTTTCTGATACTGGATATCATTGTTCTCCAGCTCTCCTTTTATATTGCATATTGCATCCGTCATGGGATCGGTAATATGTATGCGAATCAGCTATATGCCGGTATGGCAATCGTATTATTGCTGGTAGATATCGTCATTGGTATCGTTTTTGAAAATTTACATAACGTCATGAAGCGTGGTTACTGGATCGAGGCCATCCAGACATCCAAGCAGGTGTTGGAGGTATTCGCACTGTTCGCCATCTATCTGATCACCGTGCAGAGCGCAGAGCAGTTCTCACGTACTGTACTATATCTGACCATGGTATTCTACTGGATCCTGAGCTATGTGGGAAGAACCCTCTGGAAGACATACCTGAAGCATCATAACAGGTATGCAGCAAAACGTTCTCTGATCATTGTGACCAAAGCAGACCGTCTGGGTACTCTGACAGAGCAGCTACAGGGAGAGACTTATGCTGCTTACCAGATCCTGGGCATCACAGTCGTAGATGCGGATATGATGGGACAGCAGATCGGAAACTATACGGTGATAGCGAACGCTGATAGTATCATTGAATATACCCGTACCGGCTGGGTGGACGAGATCTATATCGACCTAGAACCGGGAGATGCATCCGCTGAACCGTTGGTCAGACAATTCCTGGAAATGGGTACTGTAACGCACGTGCGGGTCCCCGATGCACTGACAGAATCCGGACGGAAGATCATCATGGAAAAGCTGGGAGATATGCCGGTAATAACGGCTACGATGAATTATGCCTCTCCCAGACAATTGTTCATGAAGCGCTGTCTGGATGTCACAGGAGGGCTGATCGGATGTATTCTGACCGGTATTCTATGTATATTCCTGGCACCGGCCATCTATATCCAGTCTCCGGGACCGATTTTTTTCTCCCAGATCAGGGTGGGCAAGAATGGCAAACAGTTCCGCCTCTATAAATTCCGCAGCATGTATATGGATGCGGAGGAACGTAAGGCAGAGCTCATGAAACAGAATAAAATGTCTGATGGTAAGATGTTCAAGATGGATAATGATCCCCGCATCATCGGCAGCAAGATCCTGCCGGATGGTACCTATAAAAAGGGAATCGGTAACTTCATCCGAGATTTCAGTATTGACGAATTCCCGCAGTTCTTCAATGTACTCAAAGGAGATATCTCCCTCGTAGGCACCAGACCTCCCCTTGTCTCCGAGGTAGAACAGTACGAGCTCAGACACTGTACCAGACTCGCCATGAAGCCGGGAATCACCGGAATGTGGCAGATCAGCGGGCGGAGCAGCATCACGGATTTCGATGAAGTCGTGAAGCTGGACCAGGAATATATCGAGAACTGGAACTTTGGAAAGGATCTGAAGATACTGGTAAAGACCGTAGGAGCGGTGCTCAAGAAGGACGGAGCGGTGTAAGGACAAGTGAAAAGTCTGTATGTGAGAGCGTGCAGGCTTTTTGCCGTTAGAAAATAAATATTGAATTTAAAGTATATATGATAAATGTTATTGCAAAAGAGAAAATAAAAAGAATTTGAGGAATATAAAATGTGCAAAATTAGTATTATTACGCCAGTGTATAAAGTTGAGAATTATTTAAAAAAATGTGTGGATAGTATTTTGAATCAAACATTTACGGATTATGAATTAATAATTGTTGATGATGGTTCGCCAGATTCTTGTGGAAAAATTGCTGATGAGTATTTAAAAATAGATAAGAGAGTGAAAGTAATTCATAAAGAAAATGGTGGAGCACCTAGTGCAAGAAATGCTGGAATTGATATATCAGCTGGAGAGTATTTGTATTTCCCAGATTCAGATGATTGGCTTGAACCTACATATCTAGAAAATTTGTATGATTTAGCCCAAAAAACGGGAGCCCAAATGATAATATCAGGTTATACAATGGAATATTTTGAAGAGGGTAAAGAGCAGACATATTCTGTATGTCAAAAGGAGGAAATATACTCTAATCAAAAAACAGTAAGATGCAATCTACATAAATATTTTGATAATATGATGATGGCTGTACCTTGGAATAAATTATATCAGTCAAAATATATAAAGGATAAAAATTTAAGATTTCCTAATTTAAAATGGGATGATTTGCATTTCAATATGGAGGTCATAATGGATATTGAAAGTGTAGCAATATCTAATTGTGATGGTTATCATTTTTTTAGGTCAAGACAAGGGTCTGAAACTACAACGGTGTTCGATGGACTCCTATATAAGAAGAGAAAGGAACAATTTGAACATATTCTTAAAGTATATAGGTACTGGGGGATAAAAGATAAAGAAATACTTTCTACCATATATGGGTATTATGCATCTAGACTAGTACAATGCATTCAGGAGATATCCATAAGCAGTGGAAAACATAGAAAAGAAATGATAGATGAGATTTTGAATGACGAATTAAGTATTCAAGCATTTAAATACGGAAAGATTAACTCAAAATTACTTTCGATAATTGCATTACCTATGAAACATAAAAATATTACGGGATGTATTTTAGTTGGCGAGATAGTAGGAAGTATAAAGAACCGTATGCCCGCATTATTTTATAAATTAAAGTCAATTTCTGTTAACAATGCAAAGGTACATTAACTTGGAGGAAAGATCTGATGCTTCACAGTCTGGTGGATAACTGGTCAAATTATAATGTAACAAAAATAAAGAGAAAGATAGATGAAATCAAGGTGGTTTCTTTTGATATTTTTGATACATTGATTAAAAGAGATATTAAAAATCCAGTGGATTTGTTTCAGATAGTGGAAAGAAAAACTAATTGTAAGAATTTTGCGCAAAAGAGAATAGCGGCTGAGAAACTGGCAAGAAAAACATTAGCTGTAGAAGAAGTGACATTAACAGATATATATACTTTTTTGGATGTTCCATATGATATTGAAAAACTTATGGACTGTGAAATTGAATGCGAGATTGCAATTTCCTCAATAAATTATGAAATTATAGACTTATTTAGATTTTGTGTTAAAAATAAGATAGTTGTATTAACTTCAGATATGTATCTTCCGCAAAGTGTCATTGAAAGGATACTGGAGAAGAATGGTATTAGTGGATATAAAAAAATTTTTTTGTCCAATAATTATGGAAAAACAAAACTATATGGAGAATTATATAGGAAAGTAATAGATAATATTGGCGTGAAACCATCAGAGATAGTTCATATAGGAAATTCTTTTAAGGCAGACTTTATTGCTGCAAAAAGACTTGGTATTAGAAGTGTTAAATGCTCAACATACAAAAATAGATTACAAAGAGTATATGATAATTGTCTGCTGGCAGAACCATTTAAATATGAGCTTTTACAGTCGTTTTTAAATAATCATACACCAGCATCTTCAAATGACGAGTATTATACATTTGGATATGAGGTTTTTGGACCACTCCTTTATGGATTTGTAAAATGGTTGCATGAAGAAATTAAGAGAGATAATATTGAACAGATTTTCTTCTTGTCCAGAGATGGTTATATTATGAAAAAATTATATGATCAAATGGGATATATCACGCCTTCATTTTATTTGGAAGTATCACGTAGAAGTCTGAGGGTTCCTAGATATAACCGATCGTATTCCTATGAAGATATGATAGAAACGCTTACGGTTCCGAATATGACCAATGTTATTCAAATAATGGACAGCTTTGGGTTGGACTATTCTGAATACATTAGCGAAATATCTCAATGCGGAATTTCTGTTGAAGAACAAGTAAAAAGAGATACTCTTAAAGAGAATGCAAAATTTCGATTATTGTTTAATATTATTAAAGAAGATTTGTTTACCAATGCGGAGAAAGAAAAAGAGAGGCTTTTAAAGTATCTATTGAAGTATGACTTTAGTAAGAAAACTGCAATAGTGGATATCGGTTGGGGCGGTTCAATGCAGAAATATTTATTGGAATCGTTAAAAGATTTGAAAATTAATTGCAATATAACAGGATACTATGTGGGGGTGACGCGTAAAGCCAAAGAAAATTTGAAATTGAATATGTATAGGGCAAGGGGATATGCATTTGACTGCTTGAATAAAGATGAGCAGGAACTAGAGAGTTCTTATATAGGACTTATAGAGTCGTTGTTTTTGGAGCAAGATGGATCTGTGAAGTGCTATGTTGAAAAAAATTTTAATGTGACTGCCTTAAGATACGACTATGAGTATTTAGAAGATGGACATTTATCAGATGAAGCAATTAATGTTTCAAGAGTGCAAGAAGGAGCCGTGAAATTTGCAAGTGATTTTGATAAATCAATAAATAGTGAATTGATCGGCAGCGATAGTAAAGTGTTTTATGGAAATATGCATGAAGTTGGAGCAAATCCTATAAATAGAAACATAAAGCAATTTGGAACATTTAGATTTTTTAATTGTGGTAATCAAGTTCAACTGGCACATCCTAGAAAATTGTCTACATATTGTGTGCATCGTAGTTTGTTAAAAAAAGATATTTACGATTCACAGTGGAAAATTGGATTCCTAAAGGCACTTTTAAAATTAGATTTACCGTATACAAAAATGTATAGTATTTTGCGGAGGTTGGCAAACTAATGACATATTTTATTTTCTTTAGCATAACAATACTATTACTTCTTTCGATAATAGCGTTTAATAGTGACCTGTGCGCGCCAGCCTTTTTATTTACTGTTGGTTTTTGGCTATCATCCTTTTGGCTGACATTCTTTAATAGACAATGGTATCTTACAAATGGCAAATTACCGCTTGTTTTAATAGGAGGAATAACATCATTTTTTTTAGGATGTTTGATTGTACAGCTGTTTTCACAAAGAAAGGAAAAACAAATTGCTTATAATACAGAGAAATTGTATAAAGTTGATATATCAAATTCTAAAATATTGATCTTTTTTTGCATAGAAATTCTGTTTTTTCTTATGTCGTATTACTGTATATATAGAAATACAGGATCAAGTAACCTGATTACGGCAATGGGTTTATACTATAATGCCAGTAAATATGGTAGGCTTGTTTATAATTCATCTATTATAAAATTGATTCAGTATTTTAATTTTGGAATGATGTATTTTGTTGAATATATTATATTATCGAGGATAATACTAAAACAAAAAAACAAGATTAGTATATATATATTATTTGTTGGAACATTATTTATTTCATTAATGCAAGGAACGAGAACAACTTTATTCATGGGAGTAATTAGCGGCTTAGTCATGATATTTTTATTGAAGGGGAAAGCAAATGGATGGAATTCTAATATTAATTTAAAAATAATTTGCAAGCTCATCGTGTTCGTAATATTTTTAGGTGTTTTATTAAATGCCTCTCTTTTTTTTACGGGGAGAAGTACAGGTGAATATACAATTGTTCAAACTATTTCAGCCTATTTAGGGGCGCCGATTAAAAATTTGGATAGTTTTTTAAATGATAATTTACACAATAGTAGTAAGGTATTTGGAATAGCTACGTTAGCTCAAACATATGAGAAGATTTATAAATATACATATAATTCTGCATATGAGATTCCACAGTTATATACGTATAGATGGATAGGAAATGAGGGTTTAGGGAATGTTTATACATTTTTTATGCCACTTTATTATGATTTTGGTATTTTGGGTACTTGGTTGATGAGCTTTGTTTTGGGTGGAGTGTGTCAAAAGATTTATTGTAAGTTAAAAAGTAGCTGTAAATTAAATAGATATAATACAGATATCATTATATATTCATATATTGCATTTGCTGTGGCTTTTTCTTTTTTTTCTAACAAATTATTTGAAATCGTTGTGTCTGTTGCATTTGTATACGTTATGATTGGCTTGGAATCTATGATATTTATAGCAAATTCAACTATAAGAAAAGGAAAACTTGTTCTAAAATCTAGTTGGAGATTGAACAATAGGAACAGATATGAGTGATAAGAAATATTTTAATGAGTTAAATATAGTCAGAGGGATAGCAGTTCTATTAGTAGCTATAGGACATTCATTTCCGGATTTACAAACAGGAATGAAGTATACAGTTGCTGTTTTTATTAGAAATTATATCTATGATTTTCACATGGCGGTATTTTTTTTTGTGTCCGGTTTTTTGTGTTTAGTGGGGATAAAAAAGTATACTCTTATTGAGGAATTTCAAAAAAAAGTACAAAGAATTATGATTCCATATTTTTCCTATTCCTTTATTTCGATTATTTTAAAATTATTGTTTAATAAATATGCAAATAACAAATTTCAATGGAATAAAGTGTGGAAGATTTTATTGGGAGATAGCCCTAATTTTGGTTTATGGTTTTTGTGGACATTGTTTATTGTGTGGATGTTTATTGATGTATTATTAAGAATGAATGTCCAAAGTGGGATTATTTTAAGTGCTGGAATAGTTTTAAATTTAGTTCAACTATACATAGGAGGTGGAAATTTAGAATATTTTATGAAGTTCTTTGTTTTTTTTGCTTGTGGTATAGTTGCTTATCAAAATTATGATAGGATTAGCAATTTTATGTCTAATAAGAAAAACGCAATCTTGGCGTTGGTAGGTCTTTTGATAATATTTATTTTTTCGTTGATGCAGACATTAAATATTATAGGGGAAGAATTTTACATTATTACAGGCATGATAGGTATTTTTTCAACGTTGCAGATTTCAATGATTATTTCAAATGGTACTTCTTTCTTTAAAAAGATATTGGATGAGTATGGCAATTATAGTTATGATATTTATTTGATTGGATATTATCCACAAATGGCTGTTAGAACAGTATTAGACAGAATTCTTTCTATAAATTATATTGTTGTATGCATTTCGATGTTTATTGCAGGATTTTACGTGGCGTTATTTATTGCTAAATATTTTTTACGGAAAACGAGAGTCATGAAGAAAATATTTTTAGGAATGTAAATGATATAGATAGTAGTGCTTGTATATAGTATTGTAAGATACTTTAAATAAAAGATAAAAAGAGGGTGCATATTAATGAATGAATTAATATCTGTGATAGTGCCTATATATAATGTTGCCCCATATCTTGAAGAATGTTGTGAGGCAATTGCAAATCAAACATATAAAAATATTGAAATTATTTTGATTGATGACGGAAGTACTGATGCTTCAGGAAAAATATGTGATGAATTTGCGAAGAAAGATAGTCGTGCTAGAGTAATTCATAAGAAAAATGGTGGCTTATCAAGTTCGCGTAATGTAGGAATAGATATAGCAAGAGGAGAACTACTATCATTTATTGATAGTGATGACTTCCCAAGAACAACAATGCTTGAAAAATTGTATGAGTGTCTTTTACGTAATAATGCGGATGTTGCATGCTGTGATTTTTCATCAAGGAAAGAAATTATACCGCGTGAGGATAAAGAAGAGATTTTTTTGCAAGGAGAGGCTATATCAAGACTGCTCGATGATTATGGATACAAATGTTATGCATGGAATAAACTGTATAGAAAGTCATTATTTAATAATATAAAATATCCAGAAGGTGAGTTTTTTGAAGACATAAAGACAACTTTTAATATTTTTAGTAATGCTAAAAAAATATGTTATTTGCAAAATGATTTATATTACTATAGAATTAGACAAGAATCTATAACTAATAGAGCATATTCCGATAAAAACATAGATCAAATCAAAGCAATTGATTATGTAAAGACGCATGCTTTAAACATATTGAATGATGTTCAATTCGCAAGGTTGTCAGCAGGATATATTGCGTATTATATGAATTTTATAAAGAAGGCTTTTGTGGCAAATAAAGAAATAGCAGAAAATGTTGACTTTTTACAAACATTATTAAAAAAGGAAATTGGAAATGTTTTAAATTGCGAAGGACTGATAACTAAAATAAAGATAGAAATGATTTTATTCACTATTTCACCTAATGTATTTAAAAAAATGCTTAAATTGAAAAATAAGAGGATGCTATGAACAAAATTAGTAAATTTATAACATGCTACATACCTGTACATGCATGTAATTTTAGATGTCAATATTGCTATTTAAGTCATCATGTAAATGATGATGCTTATGGTGGGGGAATAAAACCATTAGCTGTTACTCCCAAAGAATTCGCATCTTTTTTCTCAATTGAAAGATTGGGAGGTTCATCATATTTTAATCTTTGTGCTCCAGGTGAAACAATGCTGCATCTGGAACTTATTGAATTGGTCTACAGCATAACAAAAATGGGACATTATGCAGATATTGTTACGAATGGAACATTAACAAATAAATTTGATGAACTTATAGAAAGATTGGATGATGATTGCAGAAAACATCTTTTTATTAAATTCTCGCTTCATTATTTAGAACTTTTAGAAAAGAAAAAGATGGATATTTTTTTGAAAAATGTAGAGAAAATAAAAGAATCAGGAATTTCTTTTAGTATTGAAATTACACCCCATGATGAGCTTGTTCCATATATTGACGAAATAAAGGCGTTTTCAGTAGAACACTTTGGGGCATTGCCACATATTACAGTTGCAAGAAATGAAGGGACTAAAGAGATTGCATTATTAACAAAATATTCAAGGGAGGAGTATAAAAAAATATGGTCAGTATTTGATTCTGATTTGTTTGACTTTAAATTTGCTCTGTTTAATGAGAAGCGAAAAGAATTTTGCTACGCTGGTCTGTGGAGTTTGGCTGTTGATTTAGAAAGAGGTATATATAGACAGTGCTATGGCGGTGATGTGCTTGGCAGTATTAAAGAAATAAATAAACCAATTAATTTTAGAGCAATAGGTAAGTGCAGACAACCTCATTGCTTTAATGGGCATGCATTCCTAGGATGTGGGGATATTCCTGAAATAAAAGGACCCACATATGCAGAGGAAAGAGATCGTATTACTGTTAATGGAGAACATTGGTTCAGTAAACCTATAAGGGAATTTTTTTCATCTAAGCTAGAAGAGTCAAATGACCAATATTCAGAAAAACAAAAGAAAGTGATTTACATTGAAAATGCAGTATTTCATATTTGTAATTTAGGCAATCGTGTAATAAAAAAATATTTGGGATGATTTCTAATGAAAATATTAAGTAGGTTAACGAATAAGATATATAAGTATATATATAAGAGAGCTTGGTACGAAATAATATATTTTTGGACTGGGAAAAAATATGTATCACTATATGATAAGTACATAGGTCAAAAAAAGATTTTTCTCTTAATGGAGCCAGAATATGGCAATTTAGGAGACCATGCCATTGCGTATGCAAGTGAAAAATTTATAAAGGATAAGTTTCCGGAATATAAACTTATATCAGTTAGCGAGAGTGACACATGCATACATTTAAAATCCATTAAAGCTGTATGCGAGGAAGGAGATCTTTTTTTTATTCAAGGTGGTGGAAATATGGGATCTCTTTATCCGTATATAGAACGAATGCGTAGATTTTGCGTTAAAAAGATAAAAAATAATCCTGTGATATGTTTACCGGTATCAGTTTATTTTGAAAATAATTTTAATGGAAGAAAAGAATTAAAAAAAAGTATAAATGTATATAATTCTTCGACAAACCTTATTATATATACTCGCGATATAGCATCATATGATTACTTACGAAGGTATGTTATAAGAGATAATGTAAAATTAGTTCCAGATATGGTTTTCTATTTGGCTGGTAAAACTAAAAAAGAGATAAGTAAGAATGAAGATTATCTTGTTTGTCTTCGAAAAGAAAAAGAAAGTGCAATAGGAGAAGAAAAAAGAGAAGAAATATCACGTATTTTATTAAAAAATTATAATAATGTTTTTTTATATGATACAACTATTTGGCGCACTGTCAATATAGGGTTTAGGGAGATAGAATTAGATACTTTATTTAGAATGTTTTCGAGAGCAAAATGTGTCATTACAGATCGAATGCATGGGATGATTATAGCATTTATTATGGGAACGCCATGTGTTGTTTTAGAATCTTTTGATACTAAAATATTGGGAAGCTATGAATGGATAAAAGATTCTAAGAAGGTTCGTATAATAAGAGCTAATGAAATTGAAAATATAAGTAAATATATAGATGATATTTGTGAAATGTCAGAACAGTTTGATTTCGTAGAATTACATAAAAAATTTGATAATATGGGGAATGATATTTTAAATGGAAGGTACTAATAGAACAAAGATTGTCTATTTAAATTCTGTTGTTACGTTAGTGTGTCAATTTTTGCAGATATTAATGGGCTTTGTTGTACGGAAAATTTTTATAAATACACTTGGTGTAGAGTATTTGGGATACAATTCGGTATTCCTAAATATTCTGCAAATGTTAAACTTAGCAGACCTGGGTGTAGGTGTGGCTATTACCAGTTTTTTGTTTAAACCATTAGCTGATGGTGATAATGCTAGAGTAGCAGCATTAATGTATATATATAAAAAAATATACAGCATTATTGGAAGTTTTGTTTTGGCTGTTGGTGTTGTGATATCTTTTTTTATAGGTGTACTTATTCCGGATGCAAATTGTAGTATGTATTATTTGCGAGTTTTGTATTTTATAAATCTCGCAGGTACTGTTGCAACTTATTTCTTGGCGTATAAAAGAACACTTATAATAGCTGACCAAAAATCGTATTTGACGAACTTTGTTGATATGATTATATATTTTGTGGCATCTGGATTACAAATATTTTTTCTATTTACAAGCAAAAATTATATAATTTACTTGTTGATTCAAGTAGGTAAGAGTATTTTAGCAAATATTATTCTATCTATAGAGGCAAATAGAATATATGGGAAAACAGATCATACTGCCCCAAAGGAAATTGTAGAAGAATATAAACCGCAAATTATTGCTTATGTGAAGGATGTGTTTGTTTCAAGAATTGGAGCCACTGTATTTTATGGAACGGATAATGTAATAATTTCTGTTTTTAAGGGCTCACTTTTGGCGGGGTACCTTTCTAATTATACGATGATTACAACGCAATTAACAAATGTTGTTAATCAGGTTTTTGCTTCTTTGCAGGCAACTTTTGGTAATTATATTTATTCTGGGAAAAATAAAAAAGAGCAGCAGCAAATGACGGAAAATTATTTTTGTGTCAATTTTTTTATAGGAAATTTCTGTTTTATCTGCTTTACCCTTTTAGCACAGCCATTTGTTAAATTATTTTTTGGTGAAACATTAATGCTAAGTTTTTCTACGGCAATGTGGCTTGGAATCAACTTGATGCTTGGGATGTTATTGCAATTACCATCACAAGTTTTCATTATCTATAAATTGTTTAATTATGATAAACCAATCATAGTTGTGTCAGCAATTTTGAATATTGTTATTTCAGCGTTACTTGTCCAAAAAATAGGATTGAATGGTGTACTGATTGGTACTTTTGTTACATCGCTGATTTATTTATTCTCAAGATTTTTTGTTATTAGTAAATATGTGTTCGATATTAGATATATATACTACGTAAAAAAGATTCTTCTCTATTTCGGAATATCCATAGTAAGCGAGGGACTTACATGGATTGTGTGCAGAGATATAAATGGGGATACTGTTTTCAATTTTATGGAGCGCTCCGTTATAATTGGGCTTTTGGCAATACTTATACCATCAACTCTATTATCATTTACGGAAGAATTCAAATTTTTAATTGACAAAATGTTGCCATCTAAAATAAAAAAACACAGTAAAAGTTATGTGTTTGTTGGTTTTTCTATTGCGACAATTATAATTGCGGTATACTTGGGAGATGTTGAACGGATAGATTTCTCTACAGCGGGTAATAAATCATATGCAAGAACGGATTCGTATGTGGTAGAAGAAAATACAGGAAAAAATATTTTCAGTTTATCATTTGATGACACAATTTTATTGTTTGAAGATATAAAGGAAAATAACTATGACTCCATCTTTCAAAACACTACGTTAAAATGGTACAAAGAGTTACACGATAAGTACGGTGTGGTTATTTCATGTTACTGTTATTATGAGAATAATAATTTCAATCTTTCCCAGTTCCCAGATAAGTATAAAGATGAGTTTAAGAACAATAGCGATTGGCTGCGATTTGGTTTTCATACAATTAATGGAGAAACCGATTATCAAACAGGAGATATTGTTGGAGACTATGTGAAGACTGTGCAGGAACTTGAGAGAATTGTAGGGGAAGATTCTATTGATAATGTGATTAGACTTCAAAGATTCCAAGGTTCTTATGAGGGGATAAAAAAACTAACGCAATTACCAGATCAGCCTATAGTAGGGTTATTAACGGCGGATGACAACCGTAAAAGCTATTATTTAAACAGCGTAGATAATTTTTTCATCTATAATCACGATGAGATTTACGATACTGATACAGAATTATTTTTTTTCAGCACTGATTTTAGGACAGAGTATGTTGATAACATTAATTTTAAGTTAAAGGAACTTGATAATGATTGCTGGAATAATCAAACAGCTGATTTAGTTGTATTCTCCCATGAATGGGCTCTAAGCATGGAAAATAAAAATAAAATTGAAAAAGTGTGTAAATATGCGCACGATAAAAAATATAGGTTTAGTTTTTTTGAAGATATAGTATAAATTTCGGGAGCAAAGCCAATATGGGAGACCGTTTCAAGTTTTTATAAGATTTGTGAATAGTGTAAGCGCCAAATAGAGTATTTACTGTAAACCAATAGAGTGCTTACGAAAGAGCTGATTTTTTCGCGAAATGAATTTATTGGATATATAATGCATATGAAAACTGACGTAAAAAAGAGTGCATAAGTCAGGTGTAAATACAAAAGTAGAGGGGGAGAATCTATGTTGGATAATGTGTATAATGCATTGGATTCTATAAAGCGAGAAGATAATATAGCAACACAATTTCTCAAATTGATGTTTACCATAGGAAAGGTAGGATGGATTCATGCCGTAATATCTGTAATAGCAGGTATATTTATTCCTATTATATGGGATAAAGGTCGGATCACCTCGAAGGGAGTTTCGTCCGCATGAATCAGATTAGAGTCGGTCAGAAGCCTGTGGAGTTCCTCATAGAGGATGTTCAGGTGAACCTCTGCGGCGCGCATCATCCAGTTGACCATGGTATTGGTCTCAAGAGTTACCCAACGATATTAAAAGAAAGGAAACGTATGATAATTAACTTCCTACATTATCATACAAGGTAAACGTCAAATCCTACGCCTACCCTTAAATTTAACGCCGCTTTTATGAGCGGC